>Ga0209099_1000184_pt1 | contig 71593 bp, 60 predicted proteins | sample AD_JPNHW2_MetaG_FD_184430 | JGI IMG/M metagenome (GOLD analysis project Ga0209099, IMG submission 184430) | Active sludge microbial communities of municipal wastewater-treating anaerobic digesters from Japan - AD_JPNHW2_MetaG (SPAdes) (version 2) | ecosystem: Engineered > Bioreactor > Anaerobic...
TAGCTATTCAGAAGATAGTATCAGAACCCTCGATTGGCAGGAGCATGTTCGGCTTCGTCCGGGTATGTACATTGGGAAGTTGGGCGATGGTTCACAACCCGATGATGGTATTTATATCCTTCTCAAAGAGGTGTTTGATAACTCTGTGGATGAGTACATGATGGGATTTGGGAAAAACATCGATGTAACAATAAACGAAAAAATTGTACGAGTTCGTGACTTTGGACGTGGAATTCCGCTTGGTAAACTTTCCGATGTAGCATCGAAAATGAACACCGGGGCAAAGTACGATTCCAAGGTGTTTAAAAAATCCGTTGGGTTAAATGGCGTTGGTATAAAGGCAGTAAATGCTCTTTCATCATCGTTCAAGATTCAAAGTATCCGAGATGGAGAGGGAAAACTCATAGAGTTTTCAGCCGGGAAAAAGCTTACCGAAAAGGATATCCATACAAATGGGGAGAAGAATGGTACTATAGTTGAGTTTATACCCGACGATACCATTTTCGGAGGATTCAACTTCCAGGAGGAGTACGTTGAATCAATGCTTCGAAACTACACCTACCTGAACACAGGGCTGGTTATCAATTTCAACGATAAACGATTTGTTTCCCAGAATGGTTTGCTCGACCTACTTGCCGAGAACATGACTGGAGAGGGACTTTACCCTCCAATTCACCTTAAGGGCGAGGATATTGAGATTGCGCTTACCCATGGTAACGGCTATGGCGAGGATTACTACAGCTTTGTAAACGGGCAACACACAACCCAAGGGGGAACGCACTTAGCCGCTTTCCGAGAGGCAATCGTAACGGCAATTCGAGGTTTCTACAAAAAGGATTTTGATGCTTCTGATATTAGAACATCCATTATATGTGCTTTAAGCGTTAGGGTTGAAGATCCTGTTTTTGAATCCCAAACAAAAACGAAACTAGGTAGCAAGGATATGTCACCCGATGGACCTGGTGTCCGTCAGTACATAGGCGATTTTGTTAGGACAGCCCTCGATAACTACCTACATAGAAATTCTGAAACCGCACAAATCCTTCTTCAAAAGATACTTGAATCAGAAAAGGAACGTAAGGCAATTTCTGGTATCAAAAAGTTGGCTCGTGAGCGTGCAAAGAAGTCCAGCCTTCATAACCGTAAGCTTCGCGATTGTCGTGTACATCTCGATTCAAAAGATGAAAAGGGTGAAGAATCAACACTTTTCATTACCGAGGGCGATTCAGCAAGTGGTTCAATTACCAAATCGCGCGATGTGAATACTCAAGCAGTATTCTCACTTAGAGGGAAACCGCTCAACACCTACGGCATGACCAAAAAGGTGGTATATGAAAACGAGGAGTTCAATCTACTTCAAGCTGCATTGAACATCGAGGATGATATTGAAAACCTTCGTTACAATAAAGTGGTAATAGCAACCGATGCCGATGTTGATGGAATGCATATTCGATTACTGATGATTTCATTCTTCCTGCAATTTTTCCCGGATATGATTCGCCAAGAACATCTTTTTATTCTTCAAACACCGCTTTTCAGGGTAAGGAATAAAAAGAAAACGCTTTACTGTTACAGCATCGATGAAAAGGAAAAAGCAATAAAAGAGCTTGGTCCAAACCCTGAAATTACAAGGTTTAAAGGTCTTGGTGAAATATCTCCCGATGAGTTTAAAAACTTTATTAATGAAGGTATACGCTTGGATCCTGTTCGCCTTACTCGTGAGGACGTTATAGCCGATTTGCTCACTTTCTATATGGGGAAGAATACTCCTGAACGGCAGGACTTCATCATCGAAAATCTAAGGATTGAGGAGGATATTGTAGAGGATGATTCTAATGCCTTGGATGAAGAGGAACTACTGGAAGTAGAAGATAGCAAAGTGGCATAAATCGAAGCGACAAGTGATAAGTGAAAAGCGACAAGTTATAAGAAATAAGTAAAAGAATTGTCAATGAATGATTTTAGAGAGTTAATTGTTTGGCAAAAAAGCATTGATCTTGTTGAGAAGGTCTACCAAATGACTAATTCTTTTCCTAAGGAGGAAACTTATTCGCTAATATCACAAATAAGGAGAAGTGCTATATCAATTCCTTCAAATATTGCAGAAGGATATGGACGAAAATCAACTCCAGATTTTATTCACTTTTTACACATTGCAAGAGGGTCTCTTTACGAATTTCAAACACAACTTGAAATTTCAAGGAGAATAAAATACATTACAGAAACCGAATTGAAATTAATGTTCGGAATTTGTAAAGAAGTGGAAAAGATGCTTAATAGTTTAATTAAATCATTAGCGAATAAGAACAAGTAACTTCATTCACTTGTAACTTGTCGCTTGCCACTTATCGCTTATATGATAAAAACAAAAAACAAGAAATCAACATAACTGAATTTTCACGAAATGCGTTTAGATGATTTTGATGCGGATGAACTGTTGAACGAGGACAATACTCGGCAAACATCAGCCGATGAACATGCAAGAATATCAAAGATTACTGGTGATACATCCAAAAAGGTTCACCTAACCGGGATGTACAAGAACTGGTTTCTCGATTACGCATCTTACGTAATCCTTGAGCGTGCTGTACCACACCTTGATGATGGGCTAAAACCGGTTCAAAGAAGGATTCTTCATTCAATGAAACGCCTCGATGATGGACGCTACAATAAGGTTGCAAACATCATCGGTCATACTATGCAGTTTCACCCTCACGGTGATGCTTCAATTGGGGATGCACTTGTTCAGCTTGGTCAAAAGGAACTTCTAATTGATCAACAAGGAAACTGGGGGAATATACTTACTGGCGATAGCGCTGCTGCTCCCCGTTACATTGAGGCTCGACTTTCAAAATTTGCATTGGATGTTGTATTCGACCCGAAAACTACCGAGTGGATGCTCAGCTATGACGGTCGAAATCAGGAACCCGTTACGCTACCCGTAAAATTCCCGCTGCTTCTTGCTCAAGGCGTTGAAGGGATTGCTGTAGGCTTGGCATCAAAAATATTACCCCATAACTTCAACGAGCTAATAGATGCTGCAATTGATTACCTCAAAGGTCGCGATTTTGAGCTTTACCCCGATTTCCCTACCGGTGGACTTGCCGACTGTTCCCGATACAATGATGGTATTCGTGGCGGAGCTGTAAAGGTCCGTGCAAAAATTCAGAGAACAGATAAAAAGACCCTTTCAATAACTGAAGTACCTTTTGGGAAAACAACATCGTCGTTAATTGAGTCAATTGTTAAAGCGAGCGATAAGGGTAAAATCAAGATTAAAAAGATAGACGATAACACTTCGGCAAACGTAGAGATTCTGATCCATCTCCCTGCAGATGTATCACCCGATGTTACCATCGATGCGCTTTACGCATTTACCGATTGCGAGATTTCTATATCACCAAACTCCTGCGTGATATATGATGATAAACCTCGCTTCATGGGGGTTAAGGACATTCTAAAAGCTTCTGTTGATCATACCAAGTTTCTACTGACCTGGGAGCTTAAAAACCGGTTAGATGAACTAGAAGCAGACTGGCACTTCTCTTCACTCGAAAAGATTTTCTTCGAGGAAAAGATCTACCGCGAATTGGAAAAGGATGTTGAAACCTGGGATATGGTAATTGATGCCATAGATAAAGGTTTTAAACCCTATCGCAAACTTTTCAAAAGAGAAATCACTCGTGAGGATTTACTAAAGCTAACAGAAAAACCTGTTCGTAAGATATCAAAGTTCGATATTAAAAAAGCCGATGAACATATCCGGGCTGTAGTTGAAGAGATCGAGGAGGTTAAAAATCATTTGAATAATATTGTTCCTTATACCATTAACTACTATCAGCAGATTAAAAAGAAGCATGGCAAAGGGAAGGAACGTAAAACCGAACTGCGCAGCTTCGATACCATTGAGGCTACAAAGGTAGTTGTTGCTAACGAAAAACTTTACGTTAACCGCGAGGAGGGTTTCTTTGGTACTGGCCTTAAGAAGGATGAATTTATTTGCGACTGTTCCGATATCGACGATATCATTGTATTCCTAAAAACAGGGAAATACTACATTACCAAGGTAAAGGACAAAGACTTTGTGGGCAAGGATATTATCCATATTGCCGTTTTCAAAAAGAACGACCAGCGAACCATCTACAACGTGGTTTACCGCGATGGACGTAATGGATCAATCATGATGAAACGTTGCGCCATTACTGGGGTTACTCGCGATAAAGAGTACGATATTGGTAAGGGAACCGAAGGCTCACAGGTTCTCTACATGAGCGCAAACCCCAACGGGGAAGCCGAAATTCTTAAGGTATTCCTTAAACCAAAACCAAGACTACGCAACCTGATCATAGAACTTGACTTTAGCCAGCTGGCTATTAAAGGGCGTAACTCAATGGGGAATATCTTTACCCGTTACGCTATCCATAAAATCCAGCTAAAGGAAAAGGGTGTAAGCACCCTGGGTGGTCATAAAATTTGGCTCGATGAGGACGTTCTCCGTCTCAACTCCGATGAGCGAGGAAAATATCTTGGCGAGTTTGTTGAGGGTGATAAAATCCTTGTTGTAAACGGTGATGGAACCTACCACTTAACGGGATTCGACTTCTCGGTTCGATTTGAGAATAGCCCAATTATCATTGAGAAGTATATTGCAGAAAAGGTATTCTCAGCAGTTTATTTTGATGGTGAGCAGGACTTCTACTACCTGAAACGTTTCGCTTTTGAACCTACCGAAAAGCCACAATCATTCATAGCAGAGGAGGAAGGGTCAAAGTTCATTGCCATAAGCGATGATGATTTCCCATGCCTCGAAATAACTTTCAAAGGGAAACATGCGAAGAAAGATCCTGAACAGGTAGACGTTTATGAGTTTATCGCGGTTAAAGGGTATAAGGCTAAAGGGAAACGTTTAACCACAAACGAAGTTAAGTCAATTACCTTTATAGAGCCATTGCAAAAGGATATTCCAATACCCGAGGGCGAAGAAGAAGAAGAAGAGGTTGGAGAAAATGACATTACTAATGGTGACGACGAAACGTCTGCAACACAGATGGAACTAGGTATTTAACTCCGCTAACAATAAATCAAACCCCCTAGATCATTATTGACCTAGGGGTTTTTTACTGCCATTTCAATTAGAAGAAAAGGAGATAGTTCCTTATAAAATTGATAATTCCGAAAAATATTATGCACGTTCCTATTATAATAAGCGCAATAAATGCCAATGCTGCAATTAACAAAAATCCAGTATTCGCTTCTTCCGATTTAGTTTTTGTACCGTCGCTCCAATGGGTAACAACAGCATAAGTAGCAGGAGTTGCAGCAACAATTGCAAGAACAGTTTTAATCAAACCGCTTGAGAACTTCTTACCACCAAACCACTCCATTCTCTTTTCAATTAAAAACTGAGGAGCATAGCTAGCCATAACATAAAAAATCATTGAGCCCCAAAGCCACCATAAGCGGAAGAATTTCTGGAAGAAACTACCCTGACCCGATCCAACAAAGTAAAAGAAAAGCATTACTAATAACGAAACAACTAACAATGACCAGCTACCTGCAAACGAACGTTTTGTTCTTTCGTTGATAATTCCACCCAATTCGTTCATCCGGTTAATAACGGTTGGATCGGTTGGGTAGTAGGTTTTAGCCTCGTTAATAATTGCAACAGAACGCTTTACATGAACCATCCTACGAGGAATGTAGTAGGTTTCACCATCCTCAGCCTTAAATGAATGCCATTGCCCCAAAACATTCTCTAACAGTTCAGCGGCTTTCGCATTCTCCTCGTCGGTTGCTTTTGGACCCATACTATTCATTAAACGGGCATCCTCCATTCCTGCAGGAGTTACCTCGACATAGTACTTTTTGCGTAGAACAAGAACCATGTAAACAAGTCCTCCTGCAAATGCACTAAGCACGGCAATCCCTATTATTAAATTGACAGCCTTTTTGCCAGTAGATTCCTCTGTTTTGGTTTGATCTGTGGCAACCTTTTGGTCTTGCGCTAAAACACCCTGAATTGCAAAAGTAGTGAGCATAAACGCTCCAATAAAAGCAAAGATTTTTTTTCTCATACTATTTAGATTTTGGTAAACATGAATTTGTTTTTAGATTTAAATCAATATTCAAGTTTAGCAAGCATCTAGTTCATTGGCAAATAATGGTTGTTCGGATTTATAAATCGGAACATAAACAAGAAATTTACAGCTGATTTACAATGATTTGTTAACGTCCCTCCATTGGGTTGGAGTAACACCTTTTATACTTCGGAAAGCAGAGTTAAATGTAGACTTTGAATTAAAACCAGCTGCCTGAGCAATTGCCTCGATGGTTAAATTATCCATTTTATCGCTCAGTAGAAGAGAACAAGCATTTTCGATTCGATGCTGATTTAGAAGTTGTGAGAAATTGGTCTTATATTCATCGTTAATAAACCTAGAAAGGTAGGTGGTGTTTGTCTTCAGCAGTTCGGCAAGCTTCTGAAGTGTAATATCGGGTTGTATAAATATTTCATCCTTAAGAAATACCTTTTCGAACTCGCATTTAAATGTCTCTGGCAATGGAATATTTATCCTTTTTGCACCTTTCACCAGTTGATTTTTATAAGATTTCTCATTAATACTTGAATTTTTAATTTTGAAAAAGTACGCAACAAAGAATGCGATAATCAATATCGAACCAATGATTATAAATACAATCAGTTTTTTGAACGCCCCTAACCTATTCCCTAGCCTTTTAATTGTCGAATCCTTAGCTTCGAGTTGATACTTTGCATTAACCTCAACAACCTGCTGGTTAACCTTTTCGTTAACCATTTTTGATTGAATATAAGCTGCCCTCTCGCTATAAAACAGGCTGCTGTCTAATCTATTTGTTTTTCGATACACATCGACTAGGCCCTTATAAATATCAGGTAGGTAGTAATTATAGGGGCCAGCCTTTGCAAGGTTTTTTGCTCTATTCAACGCATTTATTGCTTCCTCATTGCGACCTTCTTTTATATAAATACTACTTAGCGCTAGGTATATGTGTGTACGATGAACCTTTTCGTTAATACTAATTGCTTTTGCAAGTGCTTCATCAAGCATTTTTTCCGCTTCGTTAAGGCTATCTAAATCAATTAACACCTTTGAAGTTTGGATACGAGAGTAAAGGAAAACTATTGGATCTTTCACTGAACTTGACAAAGACCCCGCCTTTCTTAAATACTTCAACCCAAGTTTAATATCACTCCCAGCAACACCCAATCCATAGTTGGTATAAGCAACAGCGATAACTTGAGTATCTTTACTTAGTAATGCATAATAAAGGCATGAATCCATTAAACCTTGAGTGGTATTTGGCCCGATATTGGTAAGAAGTAGCGCGTTGAGTGCTCTAAAATTATCCGAAAGGGATTTATAGTTTTTTCGAAGCCGATTAATCCTTAACCTTTCATAGCAAATTGCAATGGCTGAATCGTTTTGCCCATGCTCCGAGTACAGTAGTTCGAGTCTAGAAAGGCCTTTCAGCAAGTAAGCTGTATCGCTATTTAACCTACCCTCCGAAATGGCTTGGTTTAGGTATCGTTTTGCCAGTTTGAAGTCTTTTTGGTCAACGCACTTATTCGCCAAGCCCAACAAATCTGTTTGATTATTTTGACTTGCTCCAAAAATAAATGGATTCACAAAAACAATCAAAAACAAAAGGCTATGACAAAAGCGTAACATTCAAAATAATTAATGAAACTATAAACCTACTCTATTAACTATTGAAACTTGTAATTCCTTTAACTTCTTAAATATCTCAGGCTTTAACGAACCTAATCTTATTCTCTTAAAATCTGACAAAGCATTATAGTAACATTTACGCCAATAATATGCTAAAATTGCACCAACAGGTAAACTAATTAAATAGTAAATAGCGTAAAGCCCATTGCCCGATATTGCCCAGAAAATTAAAGTTTGAAATAATAACATAATTGGGAAAACAAACATTGCAACCACAAACCGTATTGAGCTAATAAACTGATCGTCCTTTACCTTTTTACTTAGCTTATATGGAACTAAAATTGAAACAATATTATTCAAATAACCATATACAAAGAGTGGTAAGGTTGCTAGTAGTAATGGTATTCTAACAATTAAACTCCATAATTGTAAGGTTGGTGTACAAATTGATTTTGGTGTTAATCCGCTCTCTTTAATCAACTTGGAATATTCCTTAACGTCATCTATTATAGTTTGAAACGATTGTTGATCGGATACTTTGATATCATCAACCTTCGCAATCATTTTCTTATCAACCTCAAACTGCGAGTTATGCTTGCATGATAATTTGTTAGCCTTGATGTAAGTGGGCGTTACTATCTCTCTCAGCATCTCGTACTCATCGTAGTAGGCTTCATCATTAATTTGAATCATCTCCTTTTTCATTCCCTCTTCGAGTTCCTCAATCAAAGCGTTGTATGCCAATGCTGGGTTTTGGCGATATAGTTCAAGGTGCTTGCTAATATCAATGGGTTCGCCAAGGCGAATAAGTAGTTTACTCCTAAGATTTATGTAATTAGAATAGTTTAAGCCAACCGGAACAATATGAATTTTAAGCTCGTTATTACATGCATCCTCGGCCTGAAAAGCTATACGAGCGATTCCCTTTTTCAACGGACGAAGCCTGCGTTTGCCCATATGATTGCCCTCGGGTAGAATCCCAATCCCATTATGATTCTTAAGAACATCAAGGGTTTTTCTAAATATATCATCGTTCAGAGAAAGATTCTGATACCCATCGCGAATACGGTAAACTGGAAGTATCTTTAGGAAAGTAAGTATTTTAACTAGAGTTTTCGATTTAAAAACATCTGCTCTCGCCAAAAACACTGGCTGCCAACGTTGTATAGACAATACGGCTAATGCATCGATAAGAGAGTTTTGATGGTTTGGGGCAAATATCAAACTCTTATCCTTAGGCAGTTTCTTAAGTCCAACAACAGTTGTTCTGAAATAGATTTTAAAACAGAAATCGTGATACGACTTTAATAGATGGTATCCAAGCGACCATTGTTCAATTTTTTCTCTATCTGTAGGCATGGCTTAAATATCGTTTTCAATTCAAAGGATCGTAAAAATGTCGATTTCTTTTCAATTTGCCAAAAAGGGATTGCAAAGAGCTGTTTAATTTTTTTCAAATCCGTTAATCTTTTTTCAATTTTTGGTGTTTCTTAAAAACTGGCTATAAACACATATCGATAAAAATCCTATTTTTGATAGTGATGAAATTGAATCATTATGATTAAAGATTTCTTCAAAAAAGTATTTCACCTTTACTACGATGGCTTTAAAAGCATGACGGTAGGTAAAACCCTTTGGGCAATTATTATCATTAAACTTTTCATAATGTTTTTCGTACTCAAGCTATTTTTCTTCCCCGACTTGCTTAAAAAGAATTTCAAGTCTGATGAAGAGCGCAGCAACCATGTAATTGAACAATTAACCAAAACCAAATAACCCTGATATGATTGATAGTTTAGACCTTTCGTTGGTCGACTGGTCGCGAGCCCAGTTTGCACTAACCGCTATGTATCACTGGATATTCGTACCGCTAACGCTTGGACTTGCATTTATCATCGCTTTTATGGAGACTATCTACGTCAAAACTGGCGACGAGGAGTGGAAACGGATTACAAAATTTTGGATGACCCTATTTGGAATCAACTTTGCCATTGGTATTGCCACAGGCATAATCCTTGAATTTGAGTTTGGTACCAACTGGAGCAACTACTCATGGTTTGTAGGCGATATATTCGGGGCTCCGCTTGCCATTGAGGGGATCATGGCATTTTTCATGGAAACCACCTTTATCGCAGTGATGTTTTTTGGATGGAACAAGGTTAGTAAGAAGTTTCACCTCCTTTCAACATGGCTGGTAGCCATTGGAGCAAACCTTTCGGCATTGTGGATTCTGGTTGCCAATGCATGGATGCAGTACCCTGCAGGAATGCATTTCAACCCCGATACTGCCCGAAACGAAATGCTTAACTTCTGGGAGGTGCTTTTCTCACCAGTTGCAGTAAACAAGTTCTTACATACCATATCACAAGGGTTTTTAATTGCATCAGTTTTTGTAATTGGCATTAGCGCTTGGTACCTTTTAAAGAAAAGGCATCTACTTTTAGCCAAACGGAGTATCATTATATCATCAGTTTTCGGATTGCTATCATCATTATTTGTAGCGTTTACTGGCGATGGATCGGCTGTGCAGGTTGCCCAAAAGCAGCCCATGAAATTGGCTGCCCTTGAAGGTTTGTATAAGGGTACTGAGGGTGCTGGGTTAGTAGTTGTTGGTATGCCAACACCAAATAAGGTTTATAATGATAACAAAGATCCTTATTTATTCTCGATTGAAATTCCCAAAATGCTATCAATCCTAGGGTTTCATGATAAAGATGCTTTTGTTCCTGGCATAACCGATATTATTGACGGAGGTTATTCCTACAAGAACAAAAATGGTGAAGAAACTATTGCATTGTCTACTGCCCAAAAAATTGATAAAGGGAAACTAGCAATCCAGGCACTTGCTGATTATAAACTCGCAAAAGACTCAGGCAACAAGGAGATGATGGAGTATCATAAGAAAATTCTCGACGAGAATTTTGAGTTCTTTGGCTACGGTTACCTAAAAGATCCAACCAAGATAATTCCTAATGTACCTTTAGTTTTTTACAGCTTTAGAATTATGGTTGCGCTTGGTTTTCTCTTTATTTTATTCTTTGCATTGATCCTATACTTAATCCTTAAAAATAAATTGGATGGTAAAAAGTGGCTGCTTAGAGCATCCATTTTTATGATACCACTAGCATACATTGCAAGCCAAGCAGGTTGGATTGTTGCCGAGGTAGGTCGTCAACCCTGGGTAATACAGGATATCCTACCGACCTACGCAGCGGTATCGAGTATAGGAACAGGAGCCGTTCAGGTTACATTCTTCCTTTTCTTTGCAATATTCACAACATTGCTAATTGCCGAACTCAAGATTATGTTTAAACAGATTAATAACGGACCTAAAGAAGGAGGAAACTAGCCATGATAGATAGCACATATATTTTACTTCAACAGTACTGGTGGTTTATCGTTTCGCTACTTGGCGCAATGCTAGTATTTCTTCTCTTTGTTCAAGGAGGACAAACCTTGATATACACTCTAGGTAAAAATGAGACGGAACGCACAATGCTTGTTAATGCTTTAGGTCGCAAATGGGAGTTCACCTTTACCACATTAGTGACCTTCGGGGGTGCATTCTTCGCGTCGTTTCCGCTTTTCTACTCTACTAGCTTTGGTGGTGCCTACTGGGTTTGGATTGCAATACTATTCTGCTTTATTGTTCAGGCAATCTCCTATGAGTACCGTACAAAACCCAATAACTTTTTAGGGCAGCGAACCTACGAAGCGTTTCTTTTCGTTAACGGATTGCTTGGAACAATACTACTTGGAACTGCCGTTGCTACGTTCTTTACTGGTTCTATGTTCTCGGTTGAGAAGATGAACCTTACTAACATTGCAAACCCTATAATATCATCGTGGAAAACCCATTGGCATGGGTTGGAGGCAGCAATTAATTTTCATAACCTATCGCTTGGCCTAGCAGTTTTCTTCTTGGCTAGAATATTAGCAATCCTTTACTTTATGAATAGCGTTGCTAGTGAAAGTATTTTCGAAAGAGCCAAAAAGCAGCTACTTTACAATGCTATTCCATTCCTTGTGTTCTTCCTAACCTTTGCTGTTTGGTTAATTCTCCGCGATGGATTTGCGGTTGACCCTACTAGCGGTAAGGTTTCTATGGAGTCATTCAAATATCTCCACAATTTTCTTGCAATGCCTTTAGTTTTAATACTATTCCTAATTGGTGTTGTACTTGTATTATGGGGAATTTGGAAATCCTTTATTAGCAAATACACAAAGGGTATCTGGTTTGCTGGAATTGGAACTGTTCTTACCGTTCTATCACTATTCCTCGTTGCTGGATATAATAACACAGCCTACTACCCATCAACATTCAACCTGCAAAGTTCACTGACTATTTACAACAGCTCTTCGAGCAAGTTCACGCTAACCGTGATGAGCTTTGTTTCGTTGCTAGTTCCATTTGTGCTGGCTTATATCTGGTACTCCTGGAAATCAATCAATAGTAAAATGATTGATGAGGATGAGATGAAGCAAGATGGACACGTTTATTAATGTAAAATGAAGAATGAAGAAAAAATAAAAAAATTAAAGATATGACATATCTAACACAAATACTCTGGTTTCTTACTTGGCCACTTCTAATCTATATCAGCTATAAACTTTCGGTTTTGGCGTTGAAGTATTGGGAGAAGAAACAGGTTAAGGAATAAACAATGAACCCCAAGATTTTTTCTTGGGGTTTTCTCTTTTTAAAACTTTCCGTAAAAGTTTGAGATATCAAAATAGACACTAACCTCTTTCCCTTCATTTGTTATAATTTTAATTATATCGTAAGGTTTCTTATTTTGAAAAGTTAAAGTCTGATTCACAGTACGACATCCCGGATACCTTTTTCTTAGCCAAGCATATTCGGCACTTACCCCTGTACTTTCTGACTTCTCTTTTATCACAACTGGATTATCATAGGATGTTCCTTCCTTAAAAATAACCTCTTCATTATTCCCATTTGTTTCAAATCCTGAGGTACTGTTTTTTGTTGTTGAGCAAGAGATAATAAAACATAATAGGATAAGGTAAAAAAGTACTTGTTTCATAGCTATTTGTTTATTGATAGTTATTTAATTTTTTCAATATTCTTAATGATAAACTCAACCAATTTATTTGAAGATTCTTCTGGTGATTCTCGATCGGTATTTAGAATTAAATCGGGGTTTACTGGATTTTCGAATAAATCGCTTATCCCAGTAAATTGGAGAACTTTATCGGGATGCCCATCGGGCAGCAATGCCCGTTTGTAAAGCCCCTTAGGATCTCTTTGAATCAGGGTTTCAAGACTGCAATTTATCCAAACCGTTTTAACCGATTTTGAACTTTCAGATAATTCCTTTCTTATACCTTCGTAAGGGTTTATAGCCGAAATTATAGAGATTACATTATTTCGTAGTAGCAGTTTACCAACAAAACCTAACCGCCTAAGGTTCTCAACCCTATCCTCATAAGAAAAACCGAGCCCTTTGCAGATTGTTTTTCGGTACTCATCACCATCAATCACCTCAATGGAAATTCCCTGCTTTGCCAATTTGCTTTTAACAAGATTTGCAATGGTGGTTTTGCCTGAACCCGGAAGACCCGTAAATTGTATTAATAGCATATTCTTTATAACAAATTTAGTTTAATCACCGCCCCCACCTCCTAAATCGGAGCTATCGCTTCCGCCGGAGTCGTTACTATCGCCCCATGAATAGCCTGCCCCTGCTCCGCCAAAATGGCCTCCCCCTCCACCCTCAAAACGATTGGGATCAGAATCGGGAATAGATTCCGCATCAGGATTCATCATAAAAAAAGAATCTGAATCGGAACTCGATTCATTGCCCGGTCTACCTTTTCTAAGGAAAAAAATGAGGACAATAATAATTATTAGAACTATTATGAATATTAACATGTGTTTATTTTTATAAGCAAACCTAAAGGTAATGATAATACCTTAAAACATATCCCGTAAGTACGAATCATCCTAAAAAATTTAACCACCCGATAGTGATTAAACGTCCCATTCTGTTGTTTATATATTTCTTCCCAAGACTTTGCAGAACCGCACAGAAGTTAACTGCTATTAATTTCCTTAGTAATAAAATTCCTTTATTTTCAGTACATCATTACCTCTGAGTACAACCCTTGGTTTAAATTCCTCTTGCGAAAGGCTGATCATCACAACAACAAGCTTTCTGAATTCTTTCTCCAGATACGTTGCTTTCGCGAGGTTTTGGGTCTTAACATCGATGAAATAAGTATCGTCAATTTTCACATTCGATGCATCGAAAATAAGCCCCCCATCAATAAGATAGATAACTTGGTTATCACTATTAATTTCAATTGAATGTTTTTTAAGTATATCTTCTATAGTTATGAAATTCAACTTCTCCTGATTTGTTTTAATGTAAATCTCACCGGTTAGAGTTTCCTTCTTAATGTATATAGAATCAATATTTTGGGGGTTGATGTATATATTATCAAGAGTAGCGTATTTTACTGAATTCACATAATAAACAGGGGCCTGTTTCTCTTGACTGTATACAAGCGAACAAATCAAACAAAAAGTGATTATGAGTATGCTTCTCATTTTCTTACCGTTAATTTTATTATAGACAATACACAACGCTAACGTAACTTCAAAACGACTTGTAGATGACTAGTCTATTGGCTCCCATAATTCAACCTTGTTTCCTTCTGGATCAAGGATATGCACAAATTTTCCGTAATCGTATGTTTCGATAGTGTCAACAATAGTTACTCCATTCTTTTTTAATTCCTCAACAAGCACTTCCAAATTCTCAACTCTGTAATTTATCATGAAGTCTTTTGCTGAAGGTTCGAAGTATTTTGTTTCTTCGGGAAACGGAGACCATTGTGTTTGTGCTTTCTTTGTATTGTCGAAACCTTCAAACCACTCAAAGGTTGCTCCGTATGGGTTTGTATTTAAACCAAGATTAGCTTGATACCATTTCGTCATTTTTTCGGGGTCTTTGCATTTGAAAAAAACGCCACCAATACCTGTTACTTTTTTCATCCTAGTTGTTTTAATATTTTGCTTTGAAACTATTGTTTTAAATATGAAACCTGAAAGAAAAGATGTTATAATAACCAAAACTATTAATAATGTCTTTTCCATTTTGTCCGAATGTTTATCATTTAATATAGTTCATTAGTTTATTTAAGTGTTTGCTGCTCAAAAAATGGTGGGGAGTTCGAAGCAGTAACCTTGTCCCCTGTTAAAGCAAAAACTAAAATACTAAAAGTTTGTAATCACCCTAGCTGCAATTTAACGCGTGTTGAATATAGTTGTTTTACCATCTTTCATAATGCTTTCTCTCAGCAATGTTGATTGACTTCTGCTTTAGAATACACGCATTATCTGCCTTGTAGCCTATTGGAATTATTGATGCAATTTCAAGTCCATCAGGAATACCAAGTTTCTCTTTAAGTATTTCAATATTCTGTGGTATGAACGTCACACCATAAACATCGTGTTCTGCTAAACTCAGCAGAAAATTCTCAATGCATGTCCAAATAGAAGCCAAGCAGTTTAAATCATAAATTCTTTTCGCTTTATCAACTTTGGTTTTTGGCTTAAAAACTACAACAATGACCGATGGTGCTTCAAGAATCATTTTCTTCTGCTTAGGAATAGCATCCAAATACATTTCTTTCATTATCAGTTCCTCATTCTTGAATGCGTTTTCAAGACTTTTGAGGTCAATTGATTTGTCAAGATTTTCCGATTCTATTAACTTAAATTTAGATTCTAGACTGTTAATGATGATAAAGTCCCAATCTCTTAAATGATTATATGTAGGTGCTTTGAAACCGTTTTCAATAGCATAGTCAATAATCTTTATCGGGACTTCTCTTTTTTGAAAATCTCGAATAGTTCTTCTTCTTTCGATAACTTCTCTAAATTCCATGGTTTTACACAATTATGCCCAACGTTTCCACGGTTCAAATTATCGTGGAATAAAGACACTGGCATTTTCATCCCGCGACAATTTAGATACCAAGGTAGAAAAAAAAGTAGTGCGGAATCTGTCCGGCTGAAATTTAGCAACGTAATGCTTAGTTTTTATCCTTATTTTGAAATTACCAGTTGCTTTACGCTAGTTTTACCATTATGCATGACATGGACATAATATATTCCAGATTGGAAGTTAGATATATTAAAGTTACAATTGTTTTGACGTGTTTTTAATTGCTTTTTAATATTGTACTGGTTGTCAAAAATTTTAAATTCGTTTTCACTATTGGAATTTTCGATTTGATTCACATTTTCTAAGATGATAATCTCAATATTATCTTTGGCAGGATTAGGGTAAATGGCTATTGTATAATAATCGGGGAAAGATAAGGTAAAGCTCCCTTCAACATAATCCAAACCATTCTCGGGGCACCCGTCGTAAGCTCTGAGGTATACAACAGCGGGAGGAGCATTAGTAAGTTTTAGGTTGCATTTCCACATATTGTTTGCTCCAATAACTTGTAAACCATCAGCATGCCATTGATAAAGAACCGAAGCAGGTTGAATTGCACGGTTTGTAGTATAAAGACCTGTCTCACCATTTCCTAAAGTTGATGGTCCCGCAATAACAGGTGTATTCGGAGCACCTACCCAAATTTCCTTAGTAATTGTTCTGGCATCTGAGGGGTACTGGGTTAGCAGATTAGCAGTAATTGTAACTTTTCCTTTTCCGATTGGTGTTAGGTTTATATAGTTGTTGGTTTGGCTTAATGAAACAATATTGGAAGGGGTGACTGACCATGTTACGTTCCAATCGGTGGGTAAGGAATCAAGATTTCCAAGTTTATAGGGAGAAGTTGCTGAACAGAGTATGTCTGAACCATTAATTATAATTGCTTGCGAAACAGCTCTGTATGCATTTAATCTACCATAACCTAACTCGTTGCTCCTGTCATTAATGTATGTATAACCACCCACCTTATCGGCAGTACGGGTTAAAATATCGTATACCTCTCCGTGAGTAAGTTTAGGGTTTAACGACAGAACTAGTGCTACAACAGCTGCAACCTGAGGGCATGCTGCAGAAGTCCCCCCAAAGCGACCGGTATAGGCGGAGTAATTCGTGCCCCAATTCGGGAGTTCTTCCCACCTTTCTGGAGGATGCAAGGGTACACTCCATCGGTTATAACCTGTAATACCGGGTATGTCAATTGACCATACTTCATATGTTTCTCCTGCAATATCTTGCCAAGGCATCGATCTATTGGATGGCGCAACTAAATCAATCATCTGATTATTTGGGCTAACTGGAACGCTTGTGGGGCTATAGTTCGCCTGTTTATCGTACCTGTCCGATGCCCCAACTGTTAGCACTGAGTTGAGTAACACATTTGAAGGAAATGAGATCGTTCCATTATCGCTGATATCATGAGTAGCAGTATTACTTGCTGCAAAGGTAACAATACAACCAAGCCAATTCCTGCCATATACAACAGCATCTCTCAATGCTTCTACAATAACAGGGTATGCATTTGGATTTGTATAACCTGAATACCCCCAACTATTTGATATTATTTGCGCACCGTTCCGGTAAGCAAATAGTATTGCTTGCGCAAACTCTTCAGGTAGTGTATTTGAAGACAAAATTTTTATTGGCATAATTTTGCAGTTCGGCGCTATACCCGTTATCCCCTGAACGTTGTTCTGGGTGGCAGCAATAATACCAGCGCAACTATTCCCATGGTTTTCGCTATTGGTAGGAGAGGGATTGTTGGGTGTGCTTACGTCAATAATATTACTTCCATTTAAGCGGACCTGTCTAGAGTTTGGCAAATCGGGGTGATCTGAGGTAACCCCCATGTCTAACACAGCGATAACAATACTGTTGTCCCCTTTGGTTATACCCCATGCTTCAGGTGCTTTAATATCAGCTCCTGGGGTTCCTGAGTGACAATCGTTAAATATCTGACCCGTGTTATGTAGGTAGAACTGCATGCTAAAGTACTCATCGTTGGGAATGGTTTGGTAAACCTCCACTTTTGAGTAGGCGTTGGGGTGAGAGAACTTTGTAAGGCCGCTCTCCTGGTAACGGTTTGCAATTTCTAACGCATCAGCACCCGGTTGCACCTTAAGCAGCTGGTATATCTTATCGGTTCGAACAACAACTATCCGGTTGCGTCTGTGTATAGAATCTATCTGTGCACGTGTAACAAAATCCTTAAAGCGAACCACGAACTCATCCGTTATTTCCATCTCCCCGCCACCATTAACAAGGTAAACGCTATTACAGGTCTTAATATCAGCTCTGTTTCTTAGGTTTTCAATCAAATCGATCTTTTCAGATTTGGTGGTGGTGGTTATAACCATTGTGCTATCGTCCCTCCATTCAATGCGGTGCTTACCGATGAGTTGATTTTGCGATACGCTAGCAATATCTCGCTTTTTATTCTGAGCATACCTTACTACCAGCTTATTATCGACAGGGCTTAGCCCAACCTTTTCGTTATAGGTGTAATAATAAAGGGTACTCGAATTAAAAAAGGAGGCAAGGATCATAATTAATACAACACCTACGGAGATAGCCAGAAGTTTTTTCATAGCTAAAAGAGTTACTTTATTTTAACGCTTTTAATCGGGTACTTGGTGGCGTAGTTTATTATAATTTGCCTGTCTCTTACATGTTTGGTAAATTGATACGGATAAATGTCATATGGGCAAGGAACGGGATATTTCTCTTCCTCTTTTAAAAGCCTATAGTTCAGAAAAATTCTATACTTGTTTAATACTGTGTCGGGAAAACGGAAATCAACTCTGTAGTTATAATAGTAATAGTCAGGAAATTGATATATAGTATCTGATTTATAAATATAATAGTACCCAGGAAATTTGTAAATAGTATCTACTCGATTAATAACACGAAATGAATTTAAATGATAATACAATAAATACGCAACTAGTGTATCTTTATAATCATTAGTTACTATTACATGACCATCACGAATACACGGATCAAACCCAATAATATATCCCTCTTGTAGCTCTATTACCGTTTCGGGTTCAATTTTTTTCTCTTTTTCACATGAAAAGATCAAAATCGCAATTGCTATGAGTGTAATTTTTTTCATGGCTTACGATATTAGTAAATATTCTTTTACTGAGAAGAGATTATTAAATATGTATTAAACAAATATAATTACTTTATATAAACATTAAGGATTAATTTAAAAATATTGATTTCATTTTTATGCCTTATAAAAGAATGTAATTTAGAGAATAACTCTTGATCAAGTTATGATAAAGAATCTTTTATAATAATATGTATCGACCTTTTTACCAGGAGCAATTACTATCCATGTAAAATTAAAGTATATTATCACTAGGAGAAATAGTTTTATCTCATAAAATTAATGCCCAACGGTTTCGTGGTTGGATTTGCTGGGGAATAGGTACCAGCATCCCTGTCCCACGGTAAAATCAATATAAAGATATAAAAACTTTCGCATCTGCCTATTCCCCCAGTAAATTAAACCACGTGTTAGCGACCGTGCGCTTACGGGCTGCGGACGGAACGCCGGACGGAACGCCGGACGCCCAACCGCCTCCAGCCAGCCCTCTTCAATGGGATGGTGAAGCTGCCGCAAGGGCTGTGACAGGTTAATCCCATTCGTACCCAGAGCGCGACACCGTGGCTGCGCGAACCCGATGGTTCGCTTTACGGTCGCGAAGCCCACTAGCGAAGCTGCGGCTGACGAGCTGGTCAGCCGCTACAAAGGAACGTATACAGGTGGCGAGGTATAGTCCCGACGGACGGGTTAGACCTGGCGCAGGCCTTGCCCGCAACAATGCGGGCGGACGAGCGGAACGGCCGAGGTAGTAACGCAAAGGAGAAAGTAGAGAACCATAGATAACGCTATCTGCAAATACCCGTTCAAAAGATGAAGAACCATTGTAGGTTGCGATACCACGAAAAACAGAAAGAAAAGAGGTTATGAACGAAGCAGGGGAGAGAAGATCTTTTAGAAATAATTTAATCGCGCATTGTAGTTAACTTGTTCCTAAATAAACCAAAAGCAATGCTATCTCTACTATTAAAAAACAGCACTTTTACCCTTGTTTTATCAAAGATAGCAATAAAATGTAAAGAAAATTGTTTCTCCTTTTTATATACAAACCTTACCTGCACTCCGAATTCACAGCCTCTATCCTCTTTCTTATATAAGTTCTGAAAGAACTTAAATCCTGAGAAAACGGGTAGCTATCGTACGAAATGTTGTACCCGCTGGTATAGCTAGAGATTGCGCTTTGCATCTGCTGAATGCGTCCAATTACATAGCTCTCGGTGTAATACCCGCTATCCACCATACTTGTAAGGTAGGTTTTATAATCAATCATGTACTGCGGAATAGCCAGAATACGCTTAACCAGTATCGGATTGCATGAGGTACCAGAGTTATCGCCCCAATTTATTACCGACGAGGTTGATGTTTCAGGGCCAAAGGTGTTTATCCCAAATGTTCGATCGTAATCGTAGGGTAAAAAACTCCATTTACTGTTGGAAGGGTTCTTGTATAGATAGAAATTATTCCCTCCGCGCCAGTAATCATCGGCCATACCAATCATAACATTAACAGCCAAAGCCCTTAAAAAAGCCTGCACGTCAATTGTACTCTCCAATTGCTCTTTGGTAGGGTTTCCATTAAGGAAAGTAATCAAACTATTTAAATCAGTAACTCCCGTTCCGGTTGGATCTTCCTTTAAATCGTAGGCAGGGTGATAGGGCGAAAAGCCTGAAGTAAAAACCGCATTGCTGGACGGATCGGTTTTCTCCTCTCCTATTCTTCCAGTTTTCAAGCTACCATCAAAATCGTTTGTAGTTAAATCGGCAGGGCCAAAATCTTGCCACAAGCATTTAAACATAGTTCCATCGGCACCAGCATTTCTCTTTCGAATCCATGTTTTATCGATATCCTCGAATGCAAGATATACTCCAATATACCGCTCACTCTCGGAGCCAATCCTAATAAATAGCCTCGCAAATGTTGTATGAACAACTTCTACCCCGAAATTCCGAAACTGGTCGTAGCTCAATGCTTCGCGAATGTATGATGGATCGTCCTTGTTGTACTTTAGGTTTATAGCCTTTACATTGTCGAGTAGCTGCTGGTTTTTTAGTGCTGTGTTTGTGGGCACATCAACTGATGGGGTACCGTAAGCAGACTCATCCTTACTAAAATCGTGATTGAGCTTTATTTTAAAATGAACCCTGTTAAGCTGATTAGACGAAAGATGATTTCCATATCCATCCTCGGGTCGCTTTCGGCTAGTATTTCCTCTTAACCGAACACCAACACCCAATAGCGTAAGGTCTAACCCATTCCCTGTTATCCTACACTTTGCAAAACGATACAATTCGTTCCTATTGTTCATATCAAAATCGTGCAAAAGGCCATTCCATTCCTCTTCAGTGAAAAACAGACGAATCTCAATTACCGAAGTTGGGTTGAAGAAATTATCGAAACTACTACCCAAGGATGGCAGTTTAGGAATGCTCCAGTTAGGGCTTGTTATTGAAGTTGTTGGATTGTGTGGATCGTCGTTAGGATTATTCGCCTCCTTCTTACATGTAAAAAGTGAAATCGCTAAAACCAGAAAAAGGAAACCCCTCAATATACTTTTCATCATCAACAATATATTAATGTAACATTTTATGCCCGATGTAATAAGTTGAAAGTACAAACTTATAATATCGTGATTAAAAATCTTCTTTAATCAAAAGAATTCGTTAAAAATCAATTAAAAAAAATCAAAATATTATTACTTTCAATGTTTAATCAAAAACGCCCATAAACAAACCTAAAATAACTATGAAAAAGAACCCAAAACGAATAGGTATTGCATTGTTTGTAGTATTTATCGGTGTATTTATAGCAATATTTAGTAATCGGCATCATAAAGTTGATCTAAAAGGGAAAGATTTTAGCAGCTACATTTCCGCATACACTAACGGAGTAATCTCGAGCCGGAGTGTAATTCAAATAGTATTTGCATCCGATTTTGCAGGAAACTCTGTTACTGGAACTGTTGTTGATAAGAATTTGATCAGTTTTAGTCCATCGATAAAGGGCGAAATGATTTGGGTTAATTCCCGAACTATTGAATTTACACCATATAGCCCACTTCCCGAAGATAAAGAGTATTCTGTAACTGTTTCACTTAGTAGGATAGTTAAAGACATTCCAAAGGGGTTTGAAGAATTTGAATTCTCTTTCAGGACTATTAAGCAGTCGATGGAAGTTATTGTTAATGGGCTGGAGTTTTATCAGGAAGCTAGCAAAATGGAGCGTCGGTTAAACGGTACCGTTAATACAGCCGATTTTGCGGATGCAGAAGAAATTAAAAAGACTATTGATGCAAAACAGGGGAACGATAAACTTGATATAACATGGGAAAGTTCATCTGATGGAAAATTGCATCGATTCTGGGTTGAAAACATCAAGCAAGGAGATACCCCTTCAAAGGTAACCCTGAATTGCGACGGAGATCCTATCAAAACTAGTTTCACAAACAAAATTGAATATGAAATACCTATTAAGGGTGAATTCCGGATACTATCAACAAGAGTAATTCAAAATCCAGAACAATACGTTGAGATTCGCTTCTCGGAGCCACTCGATCAAAACCAAAACCTTCAAGGGCTTATAACCTGTACAGGAATTTCTGATCTAAAAATGATTATTGAAGGAAATATAATTAAGGTTTACCCATCCGATCGCCAGAACGGAACATATAATTTAAATGTAGCAGAAGGGTTAAAAGGATTTGGTGGTCAAAAACTTGGAGAGGCTTCCGTTTTACCAGTTCAATTTGAAGTATACAAGCCTGAAGTTAAAATGATTGGCGAGGGGGTAATTATTCCATCAACCGAAGGTATACTTCTTCCTTTCCAAGCCGTTAGTTTAAGAGCTGTTGATGTTGAAATAATTAGAATTTACGAAGATAATATTGCTCAATTCTTACAGGTAAATAACCTAGCCGGTAGTTCTGAACTTCACAGAGTTGGAAGAATGTTGCTTAAGAAGACAATTCTACTTAATGCTGGAGGAGAAATTGATTATGGCGCTTGGAATACATTCCATATTGATTTATCAAAACTAATAAGTACTGAACCAGGGGCTATTTACCAAGTTAAAATCTCGTTCCGAAAGAGCTATTCAGCCTATAGCTGTGAAGGAAAAACAAACACAGAGCCCATTCAAATCATTCAAGAAACATATGATCCAAGCGATGATGTTCATCAAACATATTACTATTATGATGAAGGGGATTACTACTATGAAGAAGGAGAAAGCTACAATTGGCGAGAAAGGGATAATCCTTGTCATTCAACATATTACTACAACAAAGAGGTTAAAAGAAATATCCTTGCTTCAAATCTAGGTATTTTAGCAAAAAGGGGTACCGATGGTTCATCACTATTTGTGGTTACCGATCTACTTACTGCAAAGCCGATTTCAGGAGTAACCCTTGAGGTATACAACTATCAGCAAAGGATTATGGCCACCGCCTCAACTGATGGTGATGGTATGGCTAAAATAGAGTTCAAAGGTCCAGAGAAACCATTTCTTGTTATTGCAAAACAAGGAAATCAACGCGGTTACTTAAAACTTGACGATGGTTCATCGCTATCACTTAGCGCGTTTGACATTTCGGGAGAAGCTGTTCAACGAGGAATAAAGGGGCTAATTTATGGTGAACGAGGAGTATGGCGCCCCGGAGATACATTGTTTCTATCATTCATTCTAGAAGATAAAAACAAAACCCTGCCTGAAAATGATCCGACCTCTTTCGAACTCTTAGATCCAAAAGGACAGGTAGTTTATAAAACTGTTTCAACTTCCAGTGTAAATGGAGTGTATGCTTTCCCAGTTGCAACCGCTCAAGATGCACCAACCGGAAGCTATACAGCAAGAGTTCGAATTGGTGGGGCAACATTTACTCAGCCAGTTAGGGTTGAAACAATTATGCCAAATAGACTAAAACTCAACCTCGATTTTGGAGTAAATGAGCTGAAAGTTAATCGTAGCATTTCAGCAAATCTTAGTGCAAAATGGCTACATGGTGCACCAGCACGAAATCTTAAGGCGAAAGTTGAAATCACGTTAAGCCCTTCTACTACAACTTTTAAGAACTACAAAGGATACTCATTCGACGACCAAGCTCGTACATTCTCATCAGAGGAACAAAGCATTTTTGATGGAATTCTCAACGAAAACGGGGAAACCTCTTTTAGTCCTCGAATTGATGTTAGGACATCGGCTCCGGGTGTTTTAAAGGCTAACTTCAAGGTAAGAGTTTTTGAGGAGGGTGGAAATTTCAGTATTGATAAGTTTTCAATGCCTTTCTATCCATTCGAAACGTTTGTGGGTGTTAAAATGCCCGATCCCGGAACTCGTGGGAATATGTTTGTTACCGATTCCGATCAGAAACTAAAAGTGGTTACGGTTAATTCTGATGGCAACCCCGTATCGAGAAGCGGCTTAAAAGTTGAAGTATATAAACTTGATTGGAGATGGTGGTGGGAACAAAATTCCGATGATCTCTCAAATTATGTTTCTAACTCATATTCAAAAATTATTCAGCGTGGATATGTTAGCACTGGTTTAAATGGAGAGGGTGAATTCAATGTTCGAATCAACCAACCTGATTGGGGGCGCTTTCTAATCAGAGTTCTTGATCCTGATGGGGGGCATGCTGCCGGAACTATTGCTTACTTTGATTGGCCAGGTTGGGTAAAACGCGATCGCAACAGAAACCCAGAAGCTGCAAGTATGTTGGTTTTCTCATCGGATAAACAAGAATACAAAGTTGGTGAAAAGGTTAACTTAACTATCCCAACCGCTGAGGGTGGAAATGTGTTTGTAAGTATTGAGAATGGTATTAACGTAATAGAAACATACTGGGTAGAGGCAAAAAAAGGGGAAACACGTTTCTCGTTTGAGGTCACCGACAAAATGACCCCCAATATATACGTTCATGCAACTTTTATTCAACCCCACGGACAAACCACAAACGACCTTCCAATTAGGCTTTATGGCATTGTACCACTCATGATCGTAGACCCAGAAACACATCTTAACCCAATTATTTCTTTACCAGAGGAATTAAAACCCGAAGAAAAAGTCAACATAACCGTTTCGGAAAAAGATGGAAAAGAAATGACAGTTACCCTTGCTGTGGTTGATGAGGGGTTGCTCGATATCACTCGTTTTAAAACGCCCGACCCTTGGAGTCGCTTTTACGCTCGTGAAGCGTTAGGAGTTAAAACCTGGGACCTATTCGACATGGTTATGGGTGCTGATGCGGGTAAGATGCTTCGCATTATCTCAATTGGTGGTGATGAGGCATTAATCAACAAAGGAGATCGATCGGCAAATCGATTCAAACCTGTTGTAAAGTATATAGGTCCATTTACCGTTGAAAAGGGTGAGAAGAAGAAAATCAGTTTCATAATGCCTAACTATATTGGCTCGGTAAGGGTAATGGTTGTTGCAGCAAAGGATGGTACATATGGATCAGCAGAAAAAGCAGTACCTGTTCGTAAGCCATTAATGGTGCTATCAACCCTACCTCGAGTTCTTGGTCCAACCGAAGAGGTCGTACTTCCTGTTACTGTTTTTGCAATGGATAAAAAAGTGAAATCAGTAAAAGTGAAGGTTGAACTAAACGACTTGCTAATACCAGTTGGGGAGATGGAGAAAACCATCACCTTTAGTGAAATTGGCGATCAAGTTGTAAAATTCAACCTCAAGGTCGCTTCAAAATTGGGAATTGGAAGGGTTAAGGTAATTGCTTCAAGTAGCGGAAGTGAAGCAACGCATGAAACTGAACTTGATGTTAGGAATCCTAATCCATCAATGACCTTGGTACAAGAAATTGCCTTAAATCCAAATCAGAAATGGAATACTACCTACAGTGCTTTTGGTATGGAGGGAACAAATAAAGCCACACTTGAATTTAGCACAATCCCTCCTATTAACCTAGGAAAAAGACTGGCTTATCTTATCGAGTACCCATATGGATGCTGTGAGCAAACCACTTCTGGCGCTTTCCCACAACTATTTATTAGTAAACTTGCTGATATTGATGTTGAAACACAAGCCAAAGCACAAGAAAATGTTCGCATTGGCCTTGATAAAATGAGAACATTCAGAACAATTGATGGAGGTTTAGCATTATGGCCCGGAAGTCAACAACCCGATGAATGGGCGACTTCTTATGCTGGTCATTTTATGCTTGAAGCGGAAGCATTAGGTTACAGTATTCCTGCAGGAATTATGGAAGGTTGGAAAAAGTATCAGCGTCAAAAAGCGCTAACATGGGCTCCCGCATCAAATAGTGATTATTACAACAGCGATTTAATGCAAGCATATCGTCTTTATACGCTTGCGTTGGCCAAAGTTGCAGAAATAGGCGCAATGAACCGTTTACGAGAGTATCCATCATTATCTATTCCGGCACGTTATAGGCTTGCTGCTGCATATGCTTTAGCTGGAAATCCTGAAGCTGCAAAGAGCTTAATCCAAGGTAGATCTATTGAAATAAAAGATTACAGGGAGATGGGTTATACCTATGGATCTCATATACGTGACAAAGCGATGATTGCTGAGGCTTATATTCTTATGAAAGACTTAAATGGGGTGATGCCTTTGCTTAGAGATTTATCAAACCAGCTAAGTAAAGATTACTGGATGAGTACTCAAGAAATCTCATTTAGTTTGTTGGCATTCTCAAAGTTCGCCGCAAATAATAAGACTAACGAAGGTATTAATGTCTCATTAAGAACGGATGGTTCAGAAAATAAAAAACTTCAAACTAACCTTAGCCTTGCTCAGCATAAGTTTAAACCAGTTCAAAGCGGTGAGGGTAAAATTGATGTTACCAACAATAGTAACGGTGTTGTATTTGCACGTCTTATTACATCTGGACTTCCCATTGCTGGGAATGAGGTTCCTCAATCGAGCAATTTAAATATGGAAGTGACCTATCATCTAATGAATGGTGTCGAAATACAACCTGATAGGATTGAGCAGGGTACCGATTTTTACACCGAGATTAAACTAACAAATCCTGGCACAAGAAGCAATTACGAACAATTATCATTATCTGTAATTGTACCATCAGGATGGGAAATTCGGAATACAAGAATGGAAGAGGCTTCTGCAATTGAAAACTCATCTTATGATTATCAAGATATTCGCGACGACCGAGTTTATACGTTCTTTAGCTTATCATGGAGCAAAACAAAAACTTTCAAGATTGCATTCAACGCAGCATACATTGGGAAATACTATTTACCATCATTTACCTGCGAGGCAATGTACGACAACTCAATATTTGCTAGGAATAGCGGCAAATGGGTAGAGGTTGTAAATAACTAAACAAAAAGAGGGTTGGATATCTCCAACCCTCTTTTCTTTGATATGTGTTTTATATTACCCTCTAAAGAATAATGCTTTAATAATATGACTAGCCATTTTAGGATTTTCCTTTAAGCGGCGGGTTGAGTAACCAAACCATTGCTTACCAAATGGCACATACACTCTCATTGTATGACCTTTATTTACTATAGACTTCCGTAGTTCAGGTGTAACACCATATAGCATTTGGAATTCGTACATGTTTTTTGGAACATTGTACTTCTCTATCAATTTATAAGCACCTTCAATTAATGGCTTATCATGGGTCGCAATACCGGGATAAACACCATTCTTGAACATAAACTCTAAATCCTCAAGGTAGTGTTCATTTATCTCTTCATACTTTTTGTAAGCAATAGCAGCTGGTTCAACATAAATACCTTTGCAAAGACGATAGTTCAATGGAATTTCTTTTGAATGGATATCCATTAAATTCTCAACATCCTTTAAAGTTCTCTTAAGGTATGCTTGAACAACTAAACCAACATTTTTAGGAAACTCAGCTTTAAGCTTTCTATATAGCTCAATCTCAAGATCGGTACATGGAGAGTCCTCCATATCAACGCGAATAAAGTTGCCATACGATGCGGCTTTTGCAACTATTTCGCGAATATGTTGGTAGCAAACATCTTTATCAATGAGCAATCCAAACATTGTTGGTTTTACTGAATAGTTCCCGTCAATGTTCTCCTTTTGGATAGCTTCGATTAGCTCAATGTATTCAACTCTGTTCTTATGCGCCTCATCCAAATTCTTAATAAATTCGCCTAGAATGTCAATTGTCACTTTTATACCCTGTGCATTTAGCTCTTTCGATACGCGAATCGCATCCTGAATACTTTCACCAGCAATATAACGTTTCGAAAATATCCAGATCAACTTCTTTGGGAAATAAGGCAGCATAGCTGCAATCATCTTGTTAAACATTTTTTACACTTTAAATGGTTATTGAAAATTATAAGGTTTTGCAATTCATAACCTACAACGCACTTTTCCTTAAAATGTTCCAATTGAATTATACTTTTTCTTATCAATGCTTTTTTATTTTATTAAACTCATTTTTAATTATATTTATATTTATATAATTTATTTTGATTTTAAAATCATTTTAATTTATCTTTGTCGAGTTAATATTTAAAATTATGATCAAAAAAATTCCTAACGAATGTCCAAGTTGCAACAGTCAGCTTAAGGTAAAAACCTTACAGTGCAACAATTGTGGTACAACCATCGATGGGCTTTTTGACCTGCCTTTACAGGCGCGACTAAGTCAAGATGAACAGCAATTCATCTTAAACTTTATCAAGTTTAGCGGAAGTTTAAAGGATATGGCAAAACATCTGAACTTAAGCTATCCTACTGTACGAAACATGCTTGATGATTTGATTGAGCATCTAAACAAACTCGAAATAAGTTCATCCGAAAACCAATAGAATATGAATAAGAAATACGAATTAATATATAACCCTTTCACCAAAATAGCGGGGTTAAAGTCGTTACTTTTGGGATTAGCTGTAATGCTTATCACATCAGTTGTTGCATACTATAGCCATACAAGATTTGATGGAGTAGTTGACAGTCATGGTGGTGGAGACTATGCACCTTACTACCTCTATTTAATTGATGCGCTTAACGCTTGGCTTTCGGTTATTGTAGTATTTTACCCAATCAGCCTTTTCGTTACCAAATTTAGATCTCGGTTTATTGATGTTGCTGGGACATTTCTATTCGCACGTGTTCCTTTCATTTTCGATGCCTTTGCAACATTCTATCTAAGTAAGAGTGAGGTAAATAAATTTCTACAAGCAGTTGTACTTAAAGCGAAGGTTGAATATACTGTAAGCACTCTTGACTGGATGCTATTCGTTGGTACAATCCTATTTTTAATACTTTGTGCTGTATGGAATATTGCTCTTAACTATAATGCTTTTAAAATAAACACAAACTTAAAGGGAGCTAAATCGGCTTGGATTTTTATACTCGGTATGTTGCTGGCTGAAATCATTTCAAAAATTGTATTCTACTATATAAATGGGGCTTCTACAAATATCAATTTATAAAACAATTAATTCTAATTATTATGAAAACTAAACTATTCTTAAAACTTCTATTAGTTACGTGTATAGCAGTTTTGTCATCTAAAATGGCATTTGGGCAACCAAAAGCAAATTCAATCGAAGGTTTTTGGCTAGGAAAATTAAAAACTCAAGGTATAGAGCTAAGAGTTATATTCAATATCACAAAAGATGGTGATAATGGTTATAAATCAACACTCGATAGCCCTGATCAGGGAGCTAAAGGCATACCCCTTGGCAAAACCAGTTTGGATGGTAAAAAACTAAACATTGATGCTCCCGCTTTAGCTGCCTCCTATGTTGGAGAAATGGTTAACGATTCAACATTTAATGGCACTTGGACTCAGGCGGGAAAAAGCTTTCCATTACAAATTGTAAAGCAAAAAAAAGCGCTAGTAATTAACCGTCCTCAAGAACCTAAAGGGCCTTTCCAATATAATATCGAAGAGGTAGTTGTTCCTAACAAGCAGTTTGGTTTTAACCTTGGGGGTACCCTCACCTTACCCAAAGGTGATGGCCCCTTCCCTGCTGTAGTACTTATAACAGGTTCGGGTCAGCAAAATCGTGACGAAGAAATTTTTGGCCATAAGCCATTCTGGGTAATTGCCGACTACCTTACAAAAAGAGGTTTTGCAGTACTTCGCTGCGACGATCGTGGAGTAGGCAAATCAAAAGGAAGCTTAGAAAATGTAACTAGCTACGACTTTTCAACCGATGCTCTCTCATCGGTTGAATTTCTTAAAACCGATAAAAGAATAGACAGCAAGAAAATTGGATTGATTGGGCACAGTGAAGGAGGGTTAATTGCGTGGATTCTTGCGGCTCAAAGTAAAGATATTGCTTTTATAGTTTCTCTTGCTGGACCCGGTGTTAAAGGTGAAGATGTTCTTTATAGTCAAAGTAAAATTATTGCCAAGCTAAGTGGAGCCTCCGACGAGGAAATAAAGGAGGATAATGAGATCAACAAAATTATTTATTCAATCCTAAAGAGCGAAACCGACAATGCTAAGGTTCAACAAGAAATTATTGAGGCTGCCAAGGCTTTCTACACAAAAAGAAATGACAAAGAAACGGATCAAAAAGTAGATGCTATTAGCAAAAGCCTATCCCAAAAAGCGTATAGCTGGTTAAGGTATTTTATACTATCTGACCCCAACAAATATCTACAAAAAATTACATGTCCTGTGTTAGCCCTTAATGGCAGTAAGGATGTTCAGGTGATTTCAGAAATAAATCTACCTGCAATTGAGATGTCGCTAAAAGAAGCCGGGAATAAGGATGCCACAATCGTAGAGGTTAAGGATGTAAATCATCTTTTCCAGCATTGTTCAACTGGTTTACCTAACGAGTACGGCAATATTGAAGAAACATTCTCTGAGGATGTACTTAAAACAATGGGAGATTGGCTTTCAAAAAGACTTTTGTAGAAAGAATAAAAAAGGAAAATCTTTAAATCAAAAATTACTATTTAAAACTTATCAATTAAAAAATTATTGGAGTATTGGAGTGCTGCTAATTATGTAACATAAATGTTTCAGCAATTCAGTACTCCAATTTTATTTAAATTATCATTTATCTCTATAACAGCAAACTTCTAAAAATTACTTAATAACTTCAAAATACCAATTTAACGGATGGTAATCCTCATAATTCCACTTAAGGACACCATTATACCATATTTCTTTTGAGATTAGGTAGAAAGGATCTTTACCCTGTTCAACTAAACATTTTATTGTATCTGTATCAATATCGCTTAAATGAATGTAATCTATTGTTTCAAAAACATATTTATCTGAATATTCAACTTTATTTATTGCAGAACCATAGCACATACCTGGTAATGCTAAACAGTAGGAATTTAAGTTTGTATTTTTATATATATAAAATCCTTTGGGATTATCGTAACGCGATTGATAATACTCTACAGGAACTCCATTAATCAGATTATAAAGTTTAACATCACTTGAATTGAAGTGATTCGCTATATTAACATCTAGCAGATCATTTCCACTAATATCTTTGTATAGTATATCAGCTCCAATTCCAATAAAAATGCTTTGTTGATTTTTATTCTCCTCCTTTTTACAACTATTGCAAGTAAAAGCAACTATTGCAAGTAAAAGTAATATTTGTTTCATTTTAAATTCCTCCCTTTTGAATTAAATCTATTCAATTGATTTTGTGGCAATACCTGGCTTAATGCTTACAACACAGTTGTTATTGTACTTAAAATTCAACGTAGTACCATCAGAATAGGTTACTTTAAAATTCCCTGTCGCAAAGTAACCATTACCAGAACCATAAAAATAACCCCAATTCATATGAAGATATTCTGTGTGACTAGTAACCGTACCCGATTGATTTCTAAAGTACTCATCTATTAGGTATCCGTCACAAACCCATGCATGACCATACCCTCCAGTTGACGATGTGTAACCGTTGAAAATAACAGGCCTTTTATTATTAATCTCAGATACAACAGTACTGTAATTATAAAGAACAATATTTGCAGTTGATGAATAACCAAATGTACTAACAAGAGCAGTTTGTGCCTTGTAGATATTGGAATAAGAAGCACCTACGCCATAATCCATCTCTACAGCTATACCAATATCTTTCAACAATCGAGCAGTCTCTAATGTTGCATTTGAATCTGGCATAGCAGCCCAATTGTAGGTTGAAGGGAATTTGTAGTACTTCATCACCTGAGCGGTAGCTGTTGCTACACATCCAGCTGGTGGAAGAATACCATCAATTGGTGTAAGTAAGGTATTAAAACCATGAGTTTGATCCCATACCGTAGTTAATAATGGGCCTTTAACTATTGTTCTTGCTGCAAGGTAGTTCGAGTTCGTTGGATCAAGATCAGGGTCGTAGATTGGATCTTCTCCTCCTGTATTTGGTTCGTGTTGTGGGATATACGCCTCCCAAATATCATTAAGATCACTTGGTAATACTACGCAGTCCTTTTTTAATGCCCGTATCTTTTCTTTCCTTAACTTAATCCATTCTTGAAATCCTAAAGACTCATACTCTAGATCAATATAACTGCTTTCAGAAAATCCAAGTATAGGAATTTCTCTTTTTGTTGCTGAAATTATAACAAACCCCTGTGGTTTAAAGTTTACAATATAGATGCTAGGCTCATTGTTATCGGATATTACATATATTTTATCAATACTTTTCATTTCAAAAGAACCGCTTTTCCTCATCTTCAAACCAGTAGTGTTTGAATTTGCAAAAATATTTGCAACTCTTTCAGCTTCCGCTTTAGTAACGCATTCTTTATTTTCTTTTTTAATTTCAATCGTTTCTTTTTTACATGAAATTACAATAACAGCAACAGTCAATAAGACAAATATCTGCTTTAAAGAGAAAACTTTTATTTTAATCATAATTTGTATTATTTATGTATCATTTTATAAATGTAAATAAAATATTTGGCATTCCAATCAAAAAAATTTCCTTTTAGCACAATCAATATTTTTCAAATATCTTTGCAAACGTGATAGAAACCTTAAACATAGTACCCATTTCGGAGTGGATTAGCGGCCTAACCGAGCCTCTCCTAATTGCAGGACCATGCAGCGCCGAAAGCGAAGAGCAGGTTTTAGAAACAGCAAAAGGGATTGCAAAAGTTGGTAAAGTTAAAGTGTTTCGGGCTGGCATTTGGAAACCTCGCTCCCGCCCTGGAACCTTTGAGGGAGCTGGAGATGAAGCATTGAACTGGTTAAAAAAGGTAAAAACTCAAACTGGTTTACTTACTACTGTTGAAGTAGCAACTCCACTCCACATTGAAAAAGCTCTTGCCGCGGGAGTGGATATACTATGGATTGGCGCACGAACAACTTCAAATCCATTCTCCGTTGAGCAGATTGCTCAGGCGCTTAAAGGGATTAAAATTCCTGTACTAGTTAAAAATCCAGTTAATCCCGATTTAGAACTTTGGATTGGTACATTGGAACGATTAAACCGAGCAGGCATAACAAAACTGGCTGCTATTCATCGTGGGTTTTTCCCCTATGAAAAAACTCGTTTACGTAACATCCCTAAATGGGAATTAGCAATTGATTTGAAAAGTAGATTCCCGAACCTTCCTATAATTTGCGACCCAAGCCATATTGCTGGACAAGCATCATTAGTTCCAGAAATTGCACAGAAAGCGCTGAATCTATCTTTGGATGGGTTGATGATTGAAGTGCATCGTGATCCTTCAAATGCATTAAGTGATGCAAAGCAGCAGGTTACTCCGCTTCAACTTGAGGCAATTCTCAAAACATTAGTTTTCCGTTCACCCTCATCTTCAAATTCTGAGTTTGTTGATATCCTTGAACGACTAAGAAACAAAATCGACTCAATTGATCAACAGCTAATCGATTTACTTGCCAACAGAATGCGGATTGTAGAGGAAATGGGTGAGTACAAGAAGAATAACGATGTAAGCGTTTTCCAACTTCGTCGATGGGAAAGCATTCTTAAATCAAGGGTTGAATATGGTACCCGACTTGGCTTGAGCGAGGAGTATATAAAAAACCTGCTTCAGCTGGTTCATAAAGAATCCATACAGAAGCAGGCAGATATCCTGAATAGAAAGGATAACCTTTCTGGCGAATAATCTATTACTCTTTTACTTCTTTAACAGTATACTCAAAACCCTCCATTACAGGGTTTGAAAGAACTTTAGCGCAAGCTTCGTTTACTTTCTCTAGGGCAACATCCTTTGAAGGGGCGTCAATCTCAAGGGTTATATGTTTCCCAATACGCACATTCGAAACTTCGGTAAATCCAATATTGTGCATAGTATTTCCAACAGCTTTCCCTTGTGGGTCGAGTAGCGCCTTAAGTGGCATCACATTTATTTCGGCTAAAAACTTCATTGTGGTAGGTTTTATTCTGATGGCAAAATTAATTCAATTTTGAGATTAAAAAAGTAGTTTATTATTTATTGATCTTTGATTGAAAATTAAATTTTCCTTTAAAACAAATTATTCCATTACTATTACAAATTAGTTAACATGATCAATCCTTTAACAAAAAGGATTAATAACAAAATTATTATAGAATGATTGATGAGATGAACAAAAAACCTTAATTTTATTTAATTAACTTATAACAATAATGCATTATGGATAAATTATTAAATAAAATCAATTCATATATAGATCACAAGGATAGTGTTGTAGAGAAATTAGACGATGATGATCTTCAACAAATTAGTGACTTAATGGATGAATTGAATAAATCAGGTAGAAATCATTTAATCAGTGAAATTAGAAAAGGAGATGGCTCTTTATTCATTAAGACATATTATCAAGTAACAATCTTAAAATGATATAAAATTTATTTTTTAAGAAAATATTACTCTAACTAAAATATTTCCAAAATTTGCAACAATGAGGACTAGCAGAAACTTTTTTTTATGTTTTTTAATAACCTACATACTTATTTTTTATTTGGGAGGATGTAGGAAAGAAGACTCTTCGAATGTTAAAGATATTATTTTTAATCCTGATATTGAATATGGAAGCGTTACTGATATTGATGGGAACACTTACAAAACTCTTGTTATTGGAAACCAAGAATGGATGGCAGAAAATCTTAGAGTAACTCACTATAGCAATGGAGATATTATTGGAACTACTTCATCTTCATTGGATATTTCAGGAGAAAATAGTCCTAAATATCAATGGGCTTATAATTGTAATGAAAAGTACGCGGCTATTTATGGGAGATTGTATACTTGGTATGTTGTAAGTGATAGTCGTAATCTATGTCCTGTTGGTTGGCACGTTTCCACAAATTCAGACTGGATAACATTGACAGGTTACCCTACTTTTGATTGGCAGGCCATTGGCGGAAGCCTCAAGGAGTTAGGCAATTCTCATTGGAAAAGTCCAAATACCAATGCTACAAATTCTTCAGGCTTTTCAGCTCTACCTGGGGGCAATCGTGAAAATATTTTTTTAAATCTTAACGAATACGGGTTCTGGTGGACAAGTACTGAGAACTCTCCTGAACATGGTAAAGGTTATCGTTTACAATATAATATTGGGAATATATATGATACTGGTAATTACAAATGGGTTGGTAATTCAGTTCGTTGTGTAAAAAATTAACATCTTAATGATTCTTTTTTAAATATCTAATTTACGCCTTTTGACATTTCAAGAATCCAGAAAAAGGTTGAAAGTATAATATACCACAATATCACCAGAATAAGCGATGCTTTGAGGAATATTACTATTATTATCAAAGATCCCAAAAGAAACAGAATTTGTTTATAGGCAACTGAAAACTTAAGGGTTTTAAGTTTCAATGAGAACATGGGTAATTCACATACAAGAAGTGCTGACTGAACTATTATCAAGATAATTAAAAGGGTTGGCGAAGTTGTGAAAAATTCAAATATATTACTCCACGAACTATTTAAGCCAAACACCAAGCCTACCGTAAACAGAGCATTTGCCGGGGTAGGTAATCCAATAAACGAGCTGGTTTGGCGTTCATCGAGATTAAAAATCCCAAGACGCAATGAAGAGAATGCAGCAACAAGGAAAGGAATTGCAAGTAACCAATGCCCAGAAAGTAAACCCTCGTGAGGATTAATCCCGAAAGATTGCTTTAGCAAATGGAAAAGAATCATTGATGGGGCAACACCAAAGCTAACTACATCAGAAAGAGAATCAAGTTCTTTGCCAAGTAGTGAGTAAGCGCCAATCATTCGAGCAGTAAACCCATCGAGGAAATCAAACACCGCAGCAATAAGAATGAATACTCCTGCTATTTGTAAATTTCCTTCAAATGCTGAAACAATCGAAAGACACCCTGCCACTAAGTTTAGCAAGGTAATTGCATTTGGAAAATGCTTAATAATTCTTTTATCTGAAATCATTTGGAATGATATTTACAATATTTACCACAAAAATAAGTTAAAAAGCTAAGGTTGGTAATAAAAATCGGATTTTGTATGTTTACCAGCTGAAATTGAAATTCAATATGCGTAGAATTGCCCTATTCATCGTTATTTTAGTTTTCTGTACCGAAGCCTATTCTCAAACAGCAAAGTACAGCAACGATTTCCTTTCCATTGGAGTAGGTGCAAAATGGATGGGTATGGGCAATACCGGAACGGCATCGTGCAACGATGTTGGTGCTGCATACTGGAATCCCGCAGGATTGTTAGGAATTCAAAACCGATACCAAGTAGAGGCCTTACATGCCAGCTACTTTGCAGGAATGGCAAGCTATAATCACATTGCGTTAGGATATAAACCTGATACCGCTTCAGCAATAGCTTTTTCGATAATTCGATTTGGTGTTGATGATATTCCAAATACAACAGATTTAATTGATGGTGAAGGAAATATCGACTACGATAGGTTAAAAACTTTCTCTGTTGCCGATTATGCTTTCTTTTTTAGCTATGCTAAAACAACAAAAATTCCAAACCTCACCCTTGGTGGGAATGTTAAACTAATATACCGAAATATTGGCAAATTTGCATCTGCATGGGGATTTGGGCTTGATGCTGCAGCGAGGTATAAACTAAACAAATGGCAATTTGGCGTTACCGCCAAGGATATAACCTCAACGTTTAACCTTTGGTCATTTAACTCCAAAGAGCTCGAAATAACAATTGGCGACAGTACCTTTAACGCCGCTCCCGATAATAATCTTGAGATCACTTTACCTCGAGTTATACTTGGTGCAGCACGAACATTTCAACTTAACGAGAATATTTGCCTAACCCCAGAGGTCAATCTCGATGTTACCTTCGATGGAAAACGGAATACCCTTGTATCGGGTAACCCAATTAGTATCGATCCGCACTTTGGGATTGAGGTTGGGTATAAAAGTTTACTATTCGTCCGTGCTGGTGTTAACAACATTCAGCGTAATACCGGATTTACAAGCAATGGCTACACTTTACAACCCAGCTTAGGAATTGGTATCAAGTTCCGTAGCATAGCAATTGATTATGCCATGACAAATGCTGGAAGCCAAGGTTATTCAAGATATTCCAACATCTTTTCGCTCCGATGGAGCTTCGATTCTGTTAAACTATAGGCTACAGAATAGCTAATTTGCTATATTTGTCCTCTAGTTAAACCCTAACCATGATCAAGATAGCCGTAGACTTTGACGGAACAATAGTTGAACATTGCTACCCCGCAATTGGAAAACCTAAGCTTTTTGCATTTGAGACTCTAAAAGAGTTTCAGAAAAGAGGTTTTTTTCTAATTCTTTGGACTTTCCGAACTGGCAAAGAACTTGATGAAGCAGTTGAGTTTTGTAGAAATAATGGTATTGAATTTTACGCTGTAAATAAAAATTACCCCGAAGAGGTAATGGATGAATCCATTTCACGAAAAATAGATGCAGATATTTTCATAGATGATAAAAACCTTGGTGGGTTCCGCGAATGGAGCGAGGTATGGCAAATTATGTTTCCCGAATCAAAACTAGTTGAGCTAGAGAAGGAAGCTTTAAGGAAAATGAAAAAAACAGGATTGTTTGCAAGAATTTTTAGAAAAAGTAAATAAGATGAAAACTACATTTGGATTAAGCATTTCTATTGTTACCCTCTTACTTGTCTCTGCATTTTCATGCAAAACAAACAATGAAAAAAAAGAACTTCCCGAAAGTCAAACCATCCAAAAAACTATATACCTAGTAAAAGTTTCTGAGCCGTCAAATGGAAAATTGTACTCGCTTGGCGAAAACATTGAACTTATACTTAAACTTCACGATAACCAGCTAAATCCCGATTCAATTATTATTTACGCAGGCGATAAACGCTTAGGGAGAGCGAATGGATTAAGTTACACTATAAAAACCAGTGAGATGAGTCTTGGTACTCTAAGTATACGAGCTGCTGCCTACAAATACGGACAACGCCAAACCGCATCGGTTTCGGTAAAACTAAAATCCAACATTGCCCCTAAAAAGTATTCATATCAAGTAATTAAAACATATCAACACGATCCCGATGCCTATACTCAGGGTCTATTCTATAAAGATGGATTTCTATACGAAGGAACAGGCCGAAACGGCTCATCAAGTATAAGAAAAGTTGAACTCGAAACCGGTAAAGTATTACAAAGTGTAAACCTTGATCAGAAACATTTTGGAGAAGGGATAGCACTCTTTAACAATAAAATTTATCAGCTTACATGGACATCTGAAATTGGTTTTAAATACGATTTTAATTCATTTCAGCAAACTGGAACATTTAGCTATACAACACAGGGTTGGGGCTTAACAACTGATGGTAAATTCTTAATCATGAGCGATGGCTCAAATACCATTCACTTTATTGATCCCGAAACATTTGGTGAAATCAGACGAATTGAAGTTTTCAACGACAAAGAACCAGTCAATCAGCTAAACGAACTAGAGTACATTAACGGTGACATTTATGCTAATGTTTACCAAACGGATAATGTAGTAATCATAAATCCAACTACAGGCGTTGTAAAAGGGGAAATTAACTTTAAAGGATTGCTAAAGGATTCGGATAGAACCAATGATGTTGATGTTCTTAATGGTATTGCCTGGGACGAAACAGGGAAACGACTTTTTGTGACAGGTAAACTTTGGCCCAAACTTTACCAAGTTGTAATAGCAGAAAAGTAGATTTCCACTTATCTTTTACAAATAAAAATAATTCATTATTTGTGATAAATTTGTTTAATAAAACTCCTAACAAAAAACATACGCTATGAAAAGAAGAATACTATTTTTAGCCGTAATCATTGTTGGACTTTACAGTTCGACCTTGGGACAAATCACCGATGCAGAAAAAACATTAAAAACACAGTCGGCTGATACTACTAAGGGATGGAAGAAAGGCGGAATAATTGGAATAAACATGGCACAAACCTCTCTTACCAACTGGGCTGCAGGAGGTGAAAATTCTATATCTGCAAACGCTATCTTTAGTGCATTTGCAAACTATAAAAAGGGGAAAAATGCATGGGATAACTCCTTAGATTTAGGGTATGGGATATTAAAACAAGAAACTGGCAAATATGTAAAGAAGACAGACGATAAAGTTGATATTCTTTCAAAATATGGCAGAGAAGCCTTCAAGAACTTCTACTATGCAGCACTTCTTAACTTTAAAACCCAGATGACAACTGGTTATAACTACCCGAACGATACTACAAGAATCAAAATATCTGACCACTTTGCACCAGCATATATTGTTGTTGCGCTTGGTCTCGACTATAAGCCCAATGCATATTTTAGCATGTTTGCTGCACCTTTCACTGGTAAAATAACAATTGTTAATGACACCCTACTCTCAAATGCTGGCGCTTTTGGTGTTGATCCTGGAGATAAAGTTAAAAACGAATTCGGGGGATATATAAGAATGATATACAGCCGGAACGACTTTAAAGGTGAATTCATGAAAAACGTCTCCTTCACCACAAAAATAGACCTATTCTCAAACTACCAAAAAAACCCTCAAAACATTGTTGTTAACTGGGAAAACATTGTAGCTCTTAAGGTGAGTAAGTATATTTCAGTCAACTTCAACACCCTTTTAATTTACGATGATAAGATTAAGATTGGTAAAGACAGCAATAATGATGGAGTAATTCAAGAAAACGAGAAAAAACCAAGAATTCAGTTCAAAGAACTACTTGGAGTAGGGTTTTCTTATAAATTTTAATATCTGAAATTAAGTTTAAGTGATGGTTTTACTGGAGAAGTTTCAACATTTTTATAAAGGAGACGCAAATAGCACTTTTATACAGTTTTTCAGATACACATTTGTTGGTGGGATAGCCTTTATCGTTGATTTCGGAACACTGGCCCTTCTTACCGAGGTATTTAAAATGCACTACCTGCTTTCGGCAGGTATTGCTTTTATTCTGGGGTTAACAGTTAACTATTTTTTAAGCATTAGCTGGGTTTTCAATAATAGAACTATTGAAAATCGTTTATTAGAATTTGTATATTTTTCAGTAATCGGTTTAATTGGGCTAGGTTTAAACGAACTCTTTTTATGGATTCTTACAGATCTCTTTGTCATTTACTACCTCTTTTCAAAAATAATAACCACCATAATTGTTTATTTTTGGAACTTCTTTGCCCGTAAATTCATTCTATTTAACAAAGCAGACAATGAGTAAAACCGCAATAATAATTGGTGCTGGCCCAGCAGGCCTTACAGCCGCTTATGAGCTAGTTACCAAAACTGACATTAAGCCAATAATTCTTGAAAAAACTAACGAAATAGGCGGTATTTCCAGAACGGCAGTTCATAACGGTAATCGAATAGATATTGGCGGTCATCGGTTTTTCTCAAAGTCAGATGTGGTTATGAAGTGGTGGCAAGATATTTTGCCGTTACAAGGCTCCCTATCAAAGGATGATATTCTTAAAAACATTCATTATCACAACAACAAATCAACTGTTACTCTCACACCAAACGGTCCAGATCCTGAAAGTACCGACAGAGTAATGCTGATAAGGAGTCGATTGTCTCGGATCTTCTTCCTGCGAAGATTCTTCGACTATCCTGTAACTCTAAATAAAAAGACTATTCTAAACCTAGGTATAATAAGAATCTTTAAAATTGGATGGTCGTATTTACTTGTAAAAATATTTCCAGTAAAGAAAGTAGAATCCCTCGAGGATTTTTTCATAAGTCGTTTTGGGAAAGAGCTTTATAAAACATTTTTCAAGGATTATACCGAAAAGGTTTGGGGTGTTCCCTGCTCCGAAATTGCTGCCGACTGGGGTGCGCAAAGAATTAAAGGATTATCCGTAACACAAGCTATTCTTCATGCAATAAAGGCATCCTTTAAAAAAGAAAAGTCAATTGATCAGAAAAACATCGAGACCAGCCTAATCGAGCAGTTTATGTACCCAAAATTTGGCCCAGGCCAAATGTGGGAAACCGTTGCTAAGATTATAGAAGAAAAGGGCGGGGTTATTATCAAAAACGCTGATGTTATTGGTATAAACATTTCTGACAATTGTATTGCTGATGTTCAGTATTTAAATAATACAACAAATTCCAAAGAAACTGTTAAGGGTGATTATTTTTTCTCCACAATGCCGGTAAAAGATCTGATTAATGCTATGGGAGATAAAGCACCTGCCTCAATCAAGGAAATTAGTAATGGCTTACAGTATCGCGACTTCATAACCGTAGGGTTGCTTTTAAATAAGCTAAAAATTAAAAATGAAACAACCATTAATACACTCTTCAACTTGGTTCCTGATAACTGGATATACATTCAAGAGCGCGATGTAAAAGTTGGACGGCTTCAGATTTTCAATAACTGGTCACCATATATGGTTGCCGATATTGAAAAGGTGTGGATTGGCCTTGAGTATTTCTGCAACGAGGGTGATGAGCTATGGAGCAAGGCTGATGATGAATTCATTCGATTTGCAATCGAAGAACTTCATAAAATCGATATTATTGAACGAGACGATGTAATCGATAGCACAATTATTAGAGTCCCCAAAACTTATCCTGCTTACTTTGGAACCTATTCCCAGTTTGATGAAATCAAATCGTTTACCAATAAGTTTGAAAATCTTTTCTTAATTGGACGAAATGGGATGCATAGATATAATAACCAGGATCATTCTATGCTTACAGCAATAACTGCTGTTGAAAATATTATATCAGGCGAAAAACGAAAGGATAATATTTGGGAAATCAACACTGAAGAGGAATATCACGAAAAGAAGTAAAAAGTTCTTTTTCATCTCCTAAAAAACATCAAGATGTCTAAAACACCCGAGTCAAAAGGCAATAAACAAAAAGTTAAAACTGATTCTTTTTTTCGATTTATGTTGTTAAAAGAGCAGAGAAATCAGTTTTTAATCTTTTCGTTATTATTTTTTATACTTTATATACTTCTAATTAAAATTGTTCCATTCCCTCCCAGCATTTCTGACTCCGGGGGATATGTTAACTCCGCATTAAGCAATAGGATAGATACCTATCGTCCATTTGGATATTCTCAGTTTCTTATATCCATTCATAAATGGTCTACATCAATTCATTTTCTGGTATTTGTTCAATATTTTTTAAATGCTTTATGCACTTTAGCACTTATATTTTCTATCAAATACTTTTTTCGTCCTAAGAATTCTATCCTATTTTACCTGTTTGCTCTATTGGCAATATTTTCTCCTTTAACCTTATACCTAACAAACACCGTTTTAAGCGATTCTCTTTTTACCTCCTTAACTATTTTGTGGGTTACAAGCGGACTTTGGATGCTGTATGATCAAAAAATAGCATACAAAATTATTTTTTACATTATCAACCTGATATTTCTTTTTCTGTTGATTAGCGTAAGGTATACTGGTCTTGTATACATTGGCATTACAGCACCTCTAATTTTATATGTATTCTATAAAAGAAATATATACGTTAGCATTATTCTTGCATTGGTTCCAATAATTTTTCTATTTGGTTATTACAAAACTCAGAAAGCAAAGGTTTACGACTTAGTTAAGGTTAATACTTTTTCAGGCTTCAGTGGATGGCAACTTGCCAATAACGCGCTTAACTGCGTTTCTCATATAAAAATTGAACCTAATAGGATTGAAAATTTTCAGGTAAGGGAATTTGCCGAAGGAGTTGTAATGTATGATACACTTCTAATTCTTAAAGAAGAACCTTCTGCAAAGTTTATGTGGGACAAGAATATGCCGCTTAAAGCCTATTGCTACTACCAATGCGACAAAACACGTACTCCATATGTTTACCAATGGAACTACTTAGGTGAATATGTTTATAGCAAATTCGGCAAGTATATTATAACTCATTACCCAATTGCTTTCGCAAAGCATTATCTACTTCCTAATTTCTATACTACACTTTACCCAAAGCATGATCAGATTATTAAACGCTATAGGACAGATGGGATACCTAGTGATTTGGTTAAAGACTGGTTTAAACTCGATCCTTCTAAATATTCTAATAGTAAAAGTACTCTATTCGAGAAAAACTTTTCCCTATTTCCCATTTCAAGATTACTAATATGGATTTTGGTATTTGTTTCTTTTGCTTTATATGTGGTTAAGCGAAAAAGAATAGTTTGGGATAGTTTTCAGCAGTATATGCTTTGGACGTTAATTGCCTTTCTTGCTATTTACACAGCATTTAACGTATATGCGAGTCCTTTTGAACTCAGATATATTGCTCCAGTACATTTAGTACAAATAACAATACTCTACGTTTTAGCAAATTCAGTAAATACTGAATTTATATCAAAAATTATAAGAAAGAGGACTACTTAGATTTTTCGGTAAGCTATTGCTTCAATTCTAAGCGAAGGAGCTTCTCCGTAAGGACGGCTATGAGTTTTCTTTTTTATCACAACTAATTCAGCGTTCATCATTGCTGCTTTTTTCTTAAGAATTATATACGCCGAATACTCGAGAGTTTGTGGCTTGAGGTATTGCTCTCTAGTGCTTGCTTCGTACTCTACTTCAATAACATCAATCTCAACCATTGTCCCAGTAACATCCTTAGGATTCTCTGTAATTTTTATTTTTTCCCAATCGGTGGTTTTGGGTATATCTACTGCTTTGGGAGTAATAATCTCTTTTCGACCACTGCGATAGTAAATTACATTTACAAGTCTTCGATCAATTTGAGTCATAGTAGGTACACCCGGGTTGGAGTAGTAAATAAATTTTGCCGAAAACTTTCGGATTTCAACTTCCTTCTGTTCCCCAGTCATCAGAACCATTATATCCACACCTAGTTTTGACTTTGGGAATGAAGCAGATGATGAATTTCCCTTAGTGCTATCCTGTATAGCAGCCCTTTCTGTAGCTATAGCTGAACTACAGAAAAGAGATACAATAACATAAAGCACTAGTAATCTTTTCATTTTCAAAAAATCGTGGCAAAAGTAACAATAATTATACCATTGAAAAAATGTACCTAATTTGATTTCTGATATTTATGTAAAAATAAGAAGGCTGCTTTGGTTAAGCAGCCTTCTTAAGTAGCTTATAAAATGAATTACTTTTTCTTCTTACCTAATTTGTGCTTTTTAACAAAACCTTCTAAAACACCCTTTAGATCTGGTTGTCCGATCTCGGCTAGATCATAGTATACACGTGTGTTAGGTTTTTTAATCTTGATAATACGGTTAAGATCAATTGGAGTACCAATAATAACTGTATCGCAATCAGTCTTGTTAATAGTAGCCTCAAGGTCTTTTAATTGCTGAGCACCGTAACCCATAGCTGGTAGAATACTACCAATGTTAGGGTAAATTTCATAGGTTTCTTTTAGCTTACCTACTAAGTATGGGCGAGCATCAACCTCTTCAGCAGCACCAAACTTACGAGCAGCAATAGTACCAGCACCAATCTTCATTTCACCATGGGTGAGGGTTGGACCATCTTCAACGATTAAGCAACGCTTTCCAGCGATAAGTTTAGGATCGTCAACTTTGATTGGAGAAGCACCGTCAACAACGACAGCTTTTGGGTTGGTTTTGCGAATGTTCTCGCGAACAATCTGAATTCCTTCTGGAGAAGCAGAATCCATTTTGTTGATAACAACAACGTCAGCTAAACGAATGTTAACTTCACCTGGATAATAGCTAACTTCTGCGCCTGGTCTGTGTGGGTCAGCAACAGTGATAGTTAGATCTGGTTTGTAAAATGCAAAGTCGTTGTTTCCACCATCCCATAGGATAACATCACAACCACTAGGATCTTTCTCTGCTGCACGAAGGATTGCTTCATAGTCAACACCAGCATAGATAACGTTTCCACGTACAACGTGTGGTTCGTATTCTTCCATCTCCTCAACAGTACATTTGTGTTTCTTCAAATCTGCAACTGTTGCAAAGCGTTGAACTTTCTGAGCAACTAAATCACCATAAGGCATTGGGTGACGAACTGCAACAACTTTTAGACCTTGTTCCATTAAGTACTCAACAACCTTACGTGAGGTTTGTGATTTACCACAACCAGTACGAGTTGCAACAACTGCAATAACTGGCTTAGTACTCTTTACCATAGTTTCTGCAGGGCCAAGTAGCATAAAGTTAGCACCAGCAGCATTAACTATTGAGCTGATGTTCATAACCCTTTTGTAAGGAACATCGCTATATGCAAATACGCAATCCTGTACCTTTAAATCTTTGATCAACTTTGGTAATTCTTCCTCAGCATAAATTGGAATTCCCTTTGGGTATGCTTTACCAGCAAGTTGCGCGGGGTATTTACGACCGTCAATATCTGGAATTTGAGCTGCTGTAAAAGCAACTACATTGTACTGATCGTTATTGCGGAAGAATGTATTGAAATTATGAAAATCTCTTCCGGCTGCACCAATGATAATTACATTACGTTTTGACATGGAACCTCCTTATTTATTATTTAGTTTTCAATTGATTATTCAAAATCGCTCGACAAAATTAAAAGTTTAAGCATCATGAAAAAGTTGTTACCTAGATTTTTAAACTATCAAATTACAGCATTCAAACAAAACACAACATATATTGTTCATTAATAATTAATTAACTGGTATTATATTGAAATATGTTAAGAAACATGTAGCAAATTCTTATGTTGCAAATCGGTACTCTCTATAATCAGAATACCACTTTTTCATTTTTAACTTCATTCATGATTACAATTTCTATTTAGGTTGATTAAAATCACTTTTATTATCCTTGGATTTATTAGGTTCAGAGAATGGATAATGTATTTTTGTATAGATAATGATTGTTCAATTTTCAAAAAATGAATAAACTTTTTACTGAGGCTACCGAGGACTCCCCTTCTATTATGTTTGATGGAGAACTAGGTATAATGGAAATTAAGGGAAAATCGCTACCCGAAGATGCTATTGTTTGCTATACTCCACTTTACCAAGCCGTATGTGAGTATGTAAAATCGCCAAAAGATAAAACAACTGTGAATCTCAGGCTCGAATACCTAAACTCATCCTCCGCAAAAAAAATTCTAAAAATTATAAATCTACTGGAAGAACTTCCTTCACAAGGCTATCCTGTTGAAGTTAATTGGCACTACAACGATAATGACGAGGATATGCTTGAGGAGGGAATGGAGTTTAGAAGGTTGACAACACTTCATATAAAATTTGAAAAAGAGATGTAATCGTTCATGCTAAGAATAACTGTTATACTAACCTGTTTATTAGGTCTTTTTTCCTTCTGCCTTGCCGGAGAATCATTGGCTCAACAGCAAAAACAGCTAACTGAATCGCAAAAAAAGGAGGTAGATGAAAATTTAACCAAAGCAACCTCTTTGGAATCCAATGGCGATTACAATCAAGCTGGGTATTTCTATAACAACGTTGCTACAATCTATTGGACTCATGGTATGGCAAAGGAGGCTATTGCCAACTTTGAGAAGGTGATTAGCATGTACGAGAGAATAGGCAACCGTAATGCTATAAAAAATACTTACAACAATATAGGCATGGCCTATACCGACATCAGTGATTATCAAAATGCATTAATTTACTTTGAAAAATGTCTTGCAGAATGTCGTAATACGAATAAGAAAGCCGAAATAGTTTCATCCCTAATAAACATTGCTAACACATACTCGCAGGTTAATAAATACGACCAATCAATCACCACGCTTGACGAAGCACTAGCAATAGCAACTGAAATGAACGATGCTAAACAGCTACGTAATATATATGCATTACTTGCCGAAGACTATGATAAAAAAGGCAACACTACAAAATCGGCCGAATACTTTGCACTTTATACAACAATAACACGAAAAGTCCAGAAAGAAGAGATACAAAAAAAAGAGGCTGAGGTTAAACAGATTGCCGACGATGCACAAAAAAGAGCACAATTAGCAGAGTCTCAAAAGCAGCAAACACAAATAGCTCTTGAGCAGAATAAAGAGAAGCTGGATGAAACGCAAAAAAACCTTCAGAAGACTGAAGAACTCTCAAACATCCAGAAGATGGAGATTAGTATGCTAAACAAGGAAAAGGAGCTTCAAAGTGCAGTAATAAGCAATCAAAGGCTGCTCCGGAACATTTTTATCATTATAATAATTGCAGTGCTTGCTTTTGCAGGGGTAGTGGTATTAAGTCTATACCATAAAAAGAAGGCCAACGAACAGCTTGCCCAACAAAATAAAGAAATTGTTCAACAACGCGATTTGATTGAACAACAAGGAATGGATTTAGTGAAAGCGGTTGTACAGATTGAGAAGCAAAACAAGGACATTACCAGTAGCATTAATTATGCTAAGCAAATACAGGAAGCACTGCTTCCAACGGAGGAAAGCTTAAAAAATATACTCCCCGAATCATTCGTGCTATTCAAACCTCGTGATTTAGTTAGCGGTGACTTTTATTGGTTTACTGGCTACTCGGGTAAAGGAGTAAATGGAAAATCTCGTAGGCATCATATTAAATTGGCAAATATCCCTGATGATGAAAGCGGATTCATAATTACTGCGGTAGACTGCACTGGCCATGGAGTCCCCGGTGCTTTTATGTCGATGATTGGCTTTAACTTACTCGAAACAGTTTCTCGGAATGGAATAACCGAACCAAACGAGATTTTAAACGAACTTCATAAATCGATCCGTTACCTTTTAAAGCAGAGTTCAAGCGAAAATCGTGATGGAATGGACATGGCCATCTGTGTAATCAAAGAAAAAGGGAAAAAACTCGAATATGCTGGTGCAAAAAATCCACTTTACTATATTTGTAATGGAGAATTATATCCGGTAAAGGGAGACCCTGTTCCAGTAGGTGGAATTCAAAAGGAGAATCGTAGGGAGTTCACCCTCCAAACGATAGAGGTTAATTCGCCTACCTATTTCTATATACTTTCTGATGGTTACACCGATCAGTTTGGAGGAAAAGAAGGGGGCAAGTTTTCTTCACAGCGTTTTAAAGAGCTGTTACTTGAAATCCACCAACAACCGATGGACGAACAGCAGAAAATTCTCGATCAACGAATTGCAAGCTGGATGGGAGATAAATACAAACAACTTGATGATGTTTTAGTTATTGGTTTTAAACTTGGTGATAGAACAATTGAAATTTCATAATATGGCTAACAGGCTTACGATTTGCTTTCTTATAATGGTCTCTTCAACTCTGGTAAGAGGTCAGCATAAAGATGCTGGCATCTATGTTGATAGCACTGGTCAAGTCTACATTCAAGCAAACCTCCCTGCCTATTTTTTTGTTTCGCCTGAAAGCGATAAGGACAAACGAATATTGATTCCCAGCAAAGACTCTAAGTCCAACCCAATGTACTTCGACGGTAATGGAATCCACTACCTAACAACAAGGGATGCTGAGACAAACAATACCATAACCTACAAAATAATTGCTGATGGTATTGGTCCAAAAGTTTCACTTAAGTTCAAAAAAGGAATGTTGATGACCTCTGGTAAGAGGTTTTATGTTGAAGAAGGATCAAAAGCACAGGTTATTGCTAAGGATAATTTCTCAGGAGTAAGCAGTATTTTTGTCTCCGTTGAAGGTTCTAATTTTATAAAAACTGATTCTATATTGTTCGATAAGGGAAACGATTACCATGTTAAAATATATGCCATTGATAATGTTGGGAACACAGGCGATACTTCTGAATTTAGGGTAATTACTGCTATAAACTCAATAGCAAATCTCAATAATATTTATTTTGATGTAAATAGTTCGAGATTACGTCCCGAAAGCAAAGTTGAGCTTAACGAATTTGTTCAAGTTTTGAATGAATACCCAGAGATTAGCGTTGAGATCAGAGCGCATACCGATTGTCGTGGAGAATCAGCATACAACCTGAGCCTCTCCGAGATGAGAGCCGAATCGGTTGTTAGCTATTTGGTAAACTGCGGCATCAGCGAAGAGAGATTAACTTATAAGGGGTTTGGGGATTCAAACCCAGTTAATGAATGTATAAAAGGAGTAACCTGCCCCGACGAAAAGCACCAAGTGAATAGAAGGGTTGAGTTCCGAATACTTCCGATTAAATAACGAAAAGTATGCTATCAAAAAAACCTCTGATAAGTACTAATAACTTAAAACTTCTAGTTTCGGGACTTCTCATCTCATTATGCACTGATCTTTCGGCACAAAACGATACTGTTCCAAATTACTATCAAGATTCAACCGGGAAACTATTCATGGCTACCGGAACCATGGCAAACATTTATGTAGGGCTTACCCCTGAAGGTTCAAAAAGCATTAATTTAATTGGCAACAATGGAAACAAACCAATTCGTTGGGATGGCCATGGATTAAAACACCTTACACGTTACAGTTCACGATTAGGACGATATATTAGCCTTGATATATTCGCAGATGCACTTCCTCCAAAAACTGTGATTGCTTATAATACCAAGAATGGTATCCAAAAGCATGATGGTATTTACCTTTCAGGAAATAATATTATTGCATTAAACGCAATTGATCCTGATGCAGGACTACGGGGCATATTTTACTCTCTTAACGATGGTGCTAGCATTAAGTACATTGAACCATTTACACTTAAAAGTGAGGGAGAGTACAAACTATCAGTATTTGCTATTGATAACGTTGGGAACAAGGAGAATGAAACTATTAAAACAATAATAATTGATAACACCCCACCCCTAACCCACCTTGACTTTAGTGGTGACAAATTTGAGAATATAATATCAGGTCGAGCAATATTATCTCTGTCTTCAGTCGATGCACTTGGTGTAAAGCAAACCTTTTACAGCATCGATAGCAGCAAGTTGATACTTTACACAAAACCCATAAAAACCGCCACATTAAATGAAGGTGAACATACAATAAATTGGTATTCTGTTGATGAAGTTGAAAATACTGAGACCATAAAATCATTCACTTTTTATGTTGACAAAACCCCACCTATGGTATTTGAAGAGGTTGCAGGGAATACATATATGGTTGCTGGCAAGGAGTTTTCTTCAGGACGAAGCCAATTAAAGATTGCTGCAGTTGATAATAAATCGGGTGTAAAGGAGATAAACTATTCACTCAATGGCAGCCCTTATATTGTATATGATAAACCCGTTTATCTCTCAGATATTATGGGAACTTTGAGTGTAAATTCCTACGCTGTAGACAATGTTGGGAACCGAAGCATCTCGGACATACAAACTCAATCGTTTACAGTTCCAACAGTAGATATTACCGGGCCATCAATTGCCTATGGGTTTTCGGGACCAAAGGTTGAAATTAGGGATACCGTATGGATTGGACCTACAACAAAAATTGCCGTAAACTCATATGATATGGGTGCAGGACTTAATCGGGTTGTTTGTAGGATAAAAGGGGAAGAAGAAAAAGTTTACACCAAACCTTTCTCTTTCGACAAGCAGGGAAAGCAAGGTCTTGTATGTACTGCTTATGATAATGTTGATAATGTAAACCTTATCAATTTAACCTTTGGGGTTGACAATCAGGGTCCATCAATCTACCATCACTTTAGTGTTGAACCAATTTCGTGGATTTTCAGAGATAATGAGAAGATTCCAGTTTTCGCCAAAGGCGTTAAACTATACCTGGCTGCAACAGACAATATCTCAGGTGTATCTAGTATAACCTATTCTATTAGCGGAGCGAAAGAACTTGTTTACACTTCGACAGTTGATTGGTTAAAGCCAAAAACTGAGTATACTATAATCATTAAGGCATCAGATACTCTTGGAAACCTTACCGAATCAACAATAACGTTTAAGATCGAGTAGAATTTATAAATAGCTACTTTTAGTTGATTCAACTTTTTTAAACGGCGCTATAGCACGTTGATAGATACCTTGAACATAGGATATTGCCATGCCATAGTTGGTAACTGGAATATCAGCCTCAATTGCAGGTCGTAACCTATTTAGAATTTGCTTTCGGGTAATCATGCAACCACCACATTGTATTACTAGTGCATATTCCTTGATATCGCGTGGTAGTTTATCTAAACCGGCAACAACCTCATACTCCAGTTTCTTACCAGTAAAGTTGCTAATCCATCGTGGAATTTTGACCCTCCCAATATCATCACACGATGTGTGATGTGAACAACTTTCGAGAAGAAGAATTCGATCACCATCTTTCAGTTCAGAAATTCGAGGTGTGCCTTTGATGTAGTTATCAAAATCTCCCTTAAATCGAGCAAGGAGGATACTAAAGCTGGTTAATGGAATATCCTTAGGGATTGAAGCATCAGCTTTAACAAAAATTTGACTATCGGTTACGGCTAAAGCAGGCTTAATTTTAGTTTTTCGAAGAAAAGCATCTACCTCTCGCTCCTTAAGAACGATAGCAACGGCATCATTATCCAATACATCGCGAATAGCTTGAACTTGAGGAAGTATTAATCTTCCAGCGGGAGCTTCAACATCAATTGGCGTAATTAGTAAAACAATATCGCCGTATGAAATCAGGTCACCAAGTAATGTTGGGGTTTTGTAGGATGACTCAGGAATCGCATTTTTAATACTTTTCACCAATTCATCGACACATTCCTGGTTATTAATAGTAGTTTCCAGAATTTGATGTTTGAGGTATTTCTGAGATATCCTATTCTTAAAATCAACCGAAAGCGGTGTTAAATCGCATTTACTATGTACCAAAATGAATGGAGTATCGGTACGTTGAAACTCAGCAATTAGTCTTTCCTCCTGATCGCCCCAAATATTATCAGCCAAAACAAGTATTGCTAGGTCAATATGATTAATCGATTCGAGGCTTTTCTCAACCCGTTTCATTCCAAGTTCACCAGTATCATCAATCCCAGCAGTATCGATAAGAATTACTGGTCCAAAACCGGTAATCTCGAACGATTTTTTTACAGGATCGGTTGTTGTACCAGCAAAATCGGATACAATAGCAACGTTCTGACCTGCAAGTAAGTTTATCAGTGAACTCTTGCCATTATTACGTCTACCGTAAATTCCAATATGTGGTTTCGATTCTCTTCCTTTTGACATAATCTTCAAAATATTTAGCAAATTAAACCATAATTCCTGAAATATGTTTGCAATCACATTTCATCATTTCTGGCAAACCTTTTGTTTGATAAAATTTATCTCTAAAAACAAAAAAGTTTGTAACTTGCTTTTCTTGTTTTTAAAGACAATTACAATTCATATTAAACCAATAATAAACTAAACAGAAATGAAAGCAAGGATTATAGTATTGATGCTCGTAATTGGATTTCTCGTAGGAAGTAATCAAGCATCGGCTCAACTTGGCGGTATTTTAAAGGATAAAGCAAAAAATGCTTTGAACAAAGGGTTGAAGAAAGATGATGAAAAAAAGAAAGAGAATGAACAAAACCAGCAAACTCAGCAACAAACTCAACAGCAGCAAACACAACAACAAACACAACAACAGAATCAACAAACCCAAGAGAACCCTTCAAATAATTTCATGCAACGTAAAATGATGGGAATGATGGGATTGAATAATGTAAAGTATGAAACCAAATACGGTTTTAGTTCAAGCATGACTATGGAAATGCAAACAACTGACTCTACCGGAGAAAAATCAGACAAGATACTTTACACAACCTACTTTGATAAAAACAGTAAGAGCTTTGCAATGGAGTTTGAAGGTAAAGACAAACAAACCGGAGATAAACAGAAAAGTTTGATGGTTTTCGACTATATAAACTGGGCTATGCTTATTCTCGGTGAAAAAGAAAATGGGCAAAAGAGTGGTATTGCAATGCAAATGCAAAAAGATTCCACTATTGAAGCAGAACAAAAAAACCCAAACCAAGAAAATAAACAAACCAAAGAAGATTTATCAAAATACAATACATACTACAAAGCAACTGGTAGAACCAAGACCATTGCGGGTTATACTTGCAAAGAGTATGTTTATGAAAACCCCGAAGGTCGTGCTGAGATTTGGGCAACCAACGATATTATTTTCGATTACTCATCGGCATATAGCCATATGGGTGCTCAATCTCTTGCTGCTGGTGGTACTTCTTACGGACTAGGAACATCTTTAGAATGGCACTTTATCAATAAAAACACTTCAAGATCGGATATGACCGTTATTGACATCAAACCATCAAACCCAAAATCACTTGATATCTCAGGATACCAAATAATTGGAATGGGCGGTCAGCAAGGACAACAAAAGGAAAAAGGGAAAGGGAAGAATAAAAAGTAGATACTTACTTTAAATATACAACCCCGTTAAGTCTATTCTTAACGGGGTTTTTTGTTTTCATCAATAGATCTAGAGCATAAATTATCTTGAAAAAAAATAACTCATCCCCTATTATATTATGTTGCATAACATGTTTTTATATTACAGAGTGCAAGGGGGTTGCACTCTCCCAAAATAACTTTGAATGTAAGAAAAGAACTCTGAAGAGCCATAGATAATATAAAGCTACTACCCCTAATAAATCATAAATACAATGAGGAATCCCTTATCTTTCCTGCTAATTAGGTTTTTAAAAGAGAGTAAAATTCGTATAAACGAGGAAGAACTTGAATTCCAACTAAACTCACATCCAACTTATCCGAGTTTACATTCAGTTACAGGTGTATTAGATCATTTTTCAATTAAAAACTTTGCTTTAGAAGTACCAAAAAGTATTGAGATTATTGAAAAAATTCCCAATAACTTTTTGGCATATATGCAAGGTGAAGGGTACAATGGTTTTGCATTAGTAAAAAAACAACGTCAGGCGTGTACCCTAATTTTCGATGAAAAACAAAGCAAGGAATTTTCGTTTGACAGATTTTTAGATGCCTGGTCAGGAGTAGTTGTAATTCTAGATGAAGAGAACCAAGGTACTATTCATGCAACAAAAAAAAGTATCTTATCTCCAAGGAATGTATTGATTGCCGCAGGTACTTTGCTATCTATCGCATTTTTTTATCAAAGTACCATATTCCCTGCCATTCACTTTCTTTTAACCCTTGTGGGTATATCAATTTGTATTTTGATACTATTTCATGAGTTTGGAATAAATTCGAGGTTACTGAGCAAAATCTGTCACGAAGGGAGTAAGACAATAAACTGCGATGCAGTTCTAAAATCGAAGGGGTCAAACCTGTTTGGTTATTTTAAGCTGAGCGACATAGGAATTACCTACTTTATATCACTATTCCTTTTATGGATGATTATTAAAATTAGTAATGCAAGTTATTATCCAATATATATTATTTCTCTTCTTGCTATTCCTTTTACATTCTTTTCTATTTACTACCAATTTCGAATTGTAAAAGGATGGTGCTTACTATGCCTTAGTGTTGTTTCAATATTATGGTTACAGGCTATATCCCTTTTATTAAGTGGAATTCATTTACAAAATATCATACTAGAGAAATACAGCATTATATCTGCATTCTTGTGCTTCACTATAACTTATGCAGTATGGCAATTTATATCATCTAAACTGAAAAAGGAGCAAGAGCTCAACATATTAAAAATAGAGCACTATAAATTCAAGAAAAACTACAACATCTTTAGCACTCTCATAAATAGAAATGAGCGACTAAATACAAAGATCGACGTTGAAAAAGAAATCATCTTCTACAGTAATTCAAGTCAAAATAGCTTAATCGAGGTAGTGTTTGTAACCAACCCATTATGTGGATTCTGTAAAGAGGCACACTTGTTAGCAGAAAAACTGCTTGAGTTGAATGACAAAGAGATAAAAATCGTTATCAGATTTAATGTGAGTGAAAACCTCGAATCGAACGACAACAAAATTGCTCAAAGGATAATTGATATCTATGGTAGTAGCCAAGATGAATGCATTAAAGCATTACATGACATCTACTCAGCCAACTCATCATCAGAGGAATGGTTTATAAAATGGGGAGAACATAGCACTCAAGAAACATTGAAAATAATTGGCAAAGAGAAGGAATGGTGCAAAACCAACAGAATAGATTTTACACCGGAGATACTTGTGAATGGATTGCCTTTCCCTAAAGAATATGACAGAAGTGACTTGCTATATTTTATTGACGAACTAATTGACGAGGAAATTGAAAAAGTAAACTCATTTAATGTCGAAACCAGTATTGCAGTTTAAACTAAAAAAACGATATAATGCTTATTATCAATTGAATTAAGCAGTATTAATAGCTAAATTTTTAAGACATGAAAAAATTACAAGAATTAAATGGAATTAAAGTTCTTACAAAAAAAGAACAAAAATTCATCAAAGGTGGTTTGGCTTGCCGTCCAGATGGAGGCTGTCCATCAGGCACTCACTGCTGCTACTCAGGTCAATTCGAAGGACTATGCCGTAAAACCTGTTAAATGCAATAAGGAGTTATTTGAATTGCTTTCAAATAACTCCTTATGTATTGCTATCTAAACTTATATCATAAAAACTAATTCAAGAATATGACACAAACCCTGTGTGTCTAATGTTTCAGGGGACAACTATTAACCATAAATTTTTTACTATGAAAACGTTAAAAGAATTAAATGGAGTGAAGGTGCTTAACAAAAATGAGCAAAAGTCAATCAACGGAGGCAGACAATGGTGCATTAATATAATATGCCTTGAGTGGTATCATTGCGAAAAGGATGTTTGTGTTAAAGACCCAAAACCCTGGGAAGTTTAAAAAATAACTAACTATAATATAAAGACACAGCCCTGAGTGTCATAAAATGATCAGGGAATATTATTAACTAAATAATCTTTTAACATGAAAACTTTAAAAGAATTAAACGGAGTTAAGGTTCTGAGCAAAAACGATCAGAAATCTATTTCTGGAGGCTACCTACAATGCAATATTAACTATCCATGCCCTCCAGGTTGGTGCTGCTACGGGTCACACATTGGTGGTTTTTGTGTAAGGGACAATACTCCTGGTTATCTATGCTATTTACAAGAGTAATTAGCCATTAATCTTCAATTAAACTCAAAGAAGTTATCTGAATTCTTTAGGTAACTTCTTTTGATTTATAAATCTTTCATTGAAAATCCCAGTTTCAAAAGGTTCTCAGATTTTACAATCTCTCTTAGCTTTGAATCATCAATTAGTTTTAATTTCTCATTCGCTTCAAAAATATTCAATCCCTCATATTTCATTGTATTAGAAAGTATTGCTGCTTTGTTGAATCCAATATAGGGTAAAAGTGCTGTTGTAATTGATGGATTTTTGAACAGTATCTCACTTGCTCTTTCAATATCAACCTCAACTCCTTGAATTAGGTTTGTGGCCAAACTAATATCAGCAGATATAAGCAACTTTAAGCTATCCAGCAGGGCATGACCAATTAACGGGATGTATGCATTTAAATCGAGCACCCCTTGCCCGCACAAACCCGATATTAGCTGATCGTTGCTGTATACTCGATGCGAAACACTTACAACATACTCAACAATTACAGGGTTAACCTTGCCTGGCATTATTGAACTTCCAACCTGGCGTTTTGGAATTGTAAGTTGGTTGTGCGCTAAATCTGAGGCCATCAACCGTAAGTCGGAAGCCATTTTCTCAAGGTTAACGGCATGCGCTTTAAGCGTTGCATGAATTTCAACAAATGAATCAAGATTTGATGTTGCATCAACTAAGTTTTCACTACGAGTTATAGGCAAACTGGCAAGTCTTTGAAGTTGATTAACTACCTCCATTATAAAGAAACGAGGCGTTCCAATTCCTGTTCCAATTGCTCCTCCACCGAGGTTTACAACCTTTATCCGTTCAAAACATTTCGAAACACGCCACCAATCGCGCGAAAGCGCCTCACTATAAGTGCTAAAGAGTTGTCCCCAAGATGAGGGAACTGCGGCTTGCATTTGAGTATAGCCTATTCTCAAATCTCCACGATGCTTTTTTTCCTGCTCCTCAACCTTGAATCGTAAATTATTTATCGATTCCTCTAACTCAACCAGTAGTTTTAGCGTTGCAACCTTTAATGCTGTTGGTACAACATCATTCGTTGATTGAAAAATATTAGCATGTTCTATTGGGTCAATAATTTTGTAATTACCCGGGTTATTTCCAAGCCTGATTAAAGCAAGGTTTGCTATAATCTCATTAACATTCATATTGATGCTTGTGCCAGCACCACCTTGAATTGCAGGGACAATAAATTGTTCAAAATGCTTGCCCTCAACAACATCCTTTGATGAAGCAATAAGCGAATCAATTATTTCATCTCCGATTATTTGAAAATCCACTCTGGATAACTCCGAATCTTCCTTTAATGCTTTTATAAACTCCTTATAGGTTAAATAACAGGCAAGTTTAGTTAGTCCCATCGCTTTATACCACTCTATTTGAAATGGAGTTGTATCGGGAAAATTCTGCTTTGCACGTAATGAGTGTATTCCATATAATGCTTCAACCGCAATCTCCATTGAACCAAGGTAATCGGATTCTGTTCTCATATCCATTGGAATTTACCCAAAAGTACGCAAGATTGATGAAACTAAGAAATTCGAATTGCCCACTATCAAATGGGAACAAAACACTTGTTTATTAAACCATAATACCGTTTGATGATCTACTTCATAACCAGAAAACAGAAAAACTTGTATATTCGCCCTCGCTTTTAGAATTTTTTTATTATTATAATATTTATATTCAGACATTTGCATTTTAAATGAATAAAAAAACTATAGCCGTTTACCTTAGCGCAATTATTGCGATGGTATTTTGGTCTTACTCATTTATTTGGTACAAAGAGGTTTTTGTATACTACAAGCCAATTACTCTTGTTCTTATTCGATTGATAATATCAAGCATATTCCTGTTTGCCCTCACCATTTCGTTAAAACGATTAGATCCCTTAAAAAAGGAAGATATCTTGAATTTCCTACTTTTAGCATTCTTCGAACCATTCATGTATTTTATTGGAGAAAGCTTTGGAGTGAGCTTAATTCCCTCTTCTTTGGCTGCTGTTATTGTTGCAACCATTCCGCTATTCACACCAATTGGAGCATACTACTTTCTAAAAGAGAGGATATCGCTAATGAACTTTCTTGGAATCGTTGTTTCGGTAATTGGTGTTGCGATCGTTATTTTTCACAAGGGTTTTGGAAAAATTGATGCTAACCCCTACGGTGTTGCCTTAATGTTCTTAGCAGTACTCTCGGCGCTGTTCTATGCTGTTATGATAAAAAAGATGGCTGCTCGATATAATATACTTAGTTTAATCACTTATCAAAATACATTCGGAATCATTTTCTTCCTACCTACTTTTCTTATTTTTGAGTTTAACCACTTTAGAACAGTTCCTTTTTCATGGGATGTTTTAGTACCACTGTTAAAACTAGGTATCTTCGCATCTTCATTTGCTTTTATCTTTTTTACTTTTTCAATGAAAAACCTTGGCGTTACAAAAGCCAATATCTTCACTAACACAATTCCCGTTGTAACAGCTATCCTTGCATGGATATACTTAGGAGAAGAACTAACCTTGACGAAAGGCATTGGAATTTTAGTTGTTATCGGAGGTCTTTTCCTTTCGCAGTTTCATCCACGAATGATCACAAACATTTTTGTTCGAAATGATGACGAAGACTAGAGAGATTCTGTCGCGAATAAAACAGCTTGCTGGAAACGCTGAAGGGGACAACAAAAATTTGCTAAAGCAATTAAAACGACGACCCTCATCAGAGGTTGACGAACTGTTTCAACGATTGCACGACGAGGTTTTTGAAGAGATCAACTGTTTGGATTGCGCCAACTGTTGCAGCACCATCAGTCCAATTATAACGGATAGAGACATTGACAAGATGGCCCGGGCGCTTCGTATTAAACCGTCTGAAGTAGTGGAAAAATATCTTGAAATTGATGAGGATAACGATTATGTTTATCGCTCTCATCCCTGTCCTTTTCTTGGAGCCGACAATTACTGCTCAATATACGAGGATAGGCCCAAGGCTTGCCGCGAATACCCGCATACTGATAGAAGAAAAATTCAACAACTTTTTAACCTCACACTTAAAAATGCCAAGGTTTGTCCTGCGGTCTACCTTATGCTGGAGAGAGCAAAAGGCAAGACATAGACTATTAGACCATTAGTTTTTTTCGCTTACAATATAACTATCTAAAACTCCAATATTTTGCTATTTTTGATCCGTTAAAATAAAACAACACGAAGTATGTCAACAGAGAACCTCGAAAATCAAGAAATCACAGGAAATTCAGAGAATAAAATCAATATTGATCAAGCGATTGAGATTATCATTAACAGTACTCATTCAATTTCTCAATGTTGGAATGAATTTATTCAGGAGGAGTATGGAAACGACTACGCTGAAAAAAGGGACGACCTAATTGATATTATTACCATTGTTGACTATATCGTTTCGAAACTCAAAGAGGAACAAACTGGCGATTTTGAAAGATTTTTTGCGACAGTTGAACAAGTCCTCGAAACCGGAGATGAGGCTGCAAGAGAGCTTGCTGTGGTAGGGATCCTTGAAGGATTACAAAACAACTGTGGAGTAGAAGATGTTGAGTACCACACATGCTTTAATCAGTGGTTAAAACCAAAATCCCAGAAGATTTGGGATGGCTTAATCTACCTATGGGAGAGCAATGATTCTATTGAGGAGAAGCAGGAGAAACTGAAAGATTATAAGATATAAAATTAAAACTTCTTATTAACGCAAAGAAAATTAAGCTAAGCAAAGTTCGCAAAGGAGAAAAATGAATAGGTTTTTGGAAAACCTTTCAGGCAACATTCATTTTTCATTATCAATTATAAATTATTCATTACTTTACATCGGATCAACATCAGGGGCAATTACCAAAGCACGGTATTCCTGCTTTTGCTTTAGATGATCGATAAAGTAATTGATCATCCCTTTGATTCTTGCAACAGACACCTCCCTCTCAGTTTTTACTAATATGTTCATGATGTACATCCCCTGAATTCGGTTAATTGGTGGTGATTCTGGTCCAAGAACATTATTTCCAAGTTTTTCCTTTAAACCCGATGCGAGCAGCTCTGCAGCTCTTTTAAGCGTAAGCTGATCCTTATGTTTTAGAGTAATATTAATTAACCGATAGAATGGTGGGTACTTAAACGCTTTGCGCTCATTTAGCTGAGTTGCGTAGAGCCCCATAAAATCGTTATTCACCACCATATCTATGATTGGATGGTTGGGTTGTGCTGTTTGAATCAACACCAAACCCTGATGGTTCTTTCGCCCTGCCCTACCGCTCACCTGCGACATTAGCTGGTAGCTACGCTCATATGCCCTAAAATCTGGGAAATTAAGCATATTGTCAGCATTCAGGATTCCAACAAGGCTTACCCTATCAAAATCAAGCCCTTTGGTGACCATCTGGGTGCCAATTAGAATATCAATTTGACCATTCTCAAACTCTGAGATAATGCGATCGTACGAGAACTTTGAACGGGTGGAATCCAAATCCATCCGCTCAATGCGAGCTTCAGGAAAAAAGATTGCCAGTTCCTCTTCAACCTTTTCGGTTCCAAAACCTTTTGTTTCCAATGCAGGGCTACCACACGCCAAACAGTGCGATGGCGATTGAATGGTGTAACCACAGTAATGGCAAACCAGCTGGTTGTTCTGCTTATGGTAGGTTAAACTAACATCGCAAAATTCACACTTAGGTACCCACGCGCACTCCTTACACTCAATAAATGGTGCAAAACCTCTTCGATTCTGGAATAGAATCGCTTGCTCTTTCTTATCCAATACCTGCTGGAGCTCGTTCAAGAGTTTATCGCTAAAATGCGATTTCATCTGCTTACGTTTGCGAGCATCAATAATATTGATAACCTTAACTTCGGGTAATTGTAAGCCTTGATACCTTTCGTTTAGATCAATCTGTCCGTACTTACCTGTTCTTGCATTAAAATAGGTTTCGATTGATGGAGTTGCAGTACCAAGCAGAACCTTAGCACTATGGATTGATGCAAGCATAATAGCCGAGTCGCGAGCATTATACCGTGGTGCTGGATTATACTGTTTGTAGGTATTCTCGTGCTCCTCATCAACAATAACTAAACCCAGCCTTTTAAAAGGAAGGAAAAGCGACGAACGGACACCAAGGATTATATCGAAAGTAGGCTGACCCTGCTTTAGGGTATCGTTTAGTACGCCATTATAAACCTCTACTCGTTGCGAATCGCTGAACTTGGAATGGTAAACACCAACCTTATTCCCAAAAATTCGGCGAAGCCGATTAATAATTTGTGAAGTAAGTGCAATCTCAGGAAGAAGGTAGAGAACCTGATTCCCTTTTTCAATCTCCTCGGCAATTAGCCTTATATAAATCTCTGTTTTACCACTCGATGTAATCCCATGAAGTAGTCCGACCCCTTTTGTTTCAAAACATTCTTTGATCTGAGCAAGGGCTTTCTTCTGACCATCGGTCAGATTAAACTCGTTTTGAATTGCATGTTCACTCCCATCGAGCCGTGAAACCTGCTGGTAACTTTCTTGAAAAATATCTTTCTGAATCATTGCTCCAAGCACAGATGGTGAAACCTGTGCCTTTTCCATCAGCAATTTCTTTGGGATGCTATTTGAGAAAATTGACTTTTCAGGAGGAGTAAGTGAAAGAAAAGCCAAAAGTAACTTTTGCTGTGCTAGCGCACGCTTTAAAACCTCAAAAAGGTTATTGATATCATCCTCAACTTTAATTGATGGATGCAATCCAATGTATGTTTCGGTTTTAGGTTTATAAATACTCTCAATCGACTCATTTATGGCAATTGCTTGCTTATCAAGCAACGATTTGATTATCCCCATTGGATTTGGAAGATCAAGCGCTGCAACCAAATCTTGAATTGAGACTTTATTATCATCCTTTAAATGATGAAGAAGAATTTCCTCGTTCTCGGTAAGAACAATATCCTCGTTTTCACTTTTGCAGATAAACGTTTCGCTCTCCATCTTTAACGCTGATGGCAAAGCAGCTTTCATCACCTCACCAAGGGTACACATGTAATAATCGGCCATCCACTCCCAAAACCGAATTTGGCTAGTATTAACGATGGGATGATCATCAATTACCTGAAGAATATTTTTAGTTTGGTATTTCTCAGGTGCCTGATCGTGAACTTTATTAATAATTGCAGAGTAAAGCTTCTTCTTTCCAAATTGAACAACTACGCGTTTGCCAACCTCAACAGTTTCATCAAACTCCTCGGGAACCGAGTAGGTGTATAACCTCGGCAGTGCAAGCGGAAGAATTACATCGACGAATTTTGAAGAAGGCATTTTGTTAGTAGTTGATCGTTGTTAGTTGATCGTTAAAGATAACTAATAAAAAACATTCCTGCGCAAGCAGGAATCTTGAGTTACACCATTTATGGATTCCCGCTGTTGCGGGAATGTTTAACTACTTTGCAATGCTATTAATTTTTTCAGCAACCAGTTCCATTAACCAAACCGGAGTTGAAGTTGCCCCGCAAACACCTACATCATCAACACCCTTAAACCAATCCTTTTGAACTCCATCGGGATTTGTAACCAGAAATGAATTTGGGTTTGTTTGCTTGCAAATATCATAAAGCATTTTGCCATTGGAACTCTTTTCGCCACTTACAAAAACTATTACCTGATGCTTTTGTGAGAATTGCGCAACCTCTTTCTTTCGATTTGATACCTGTCCGCAAATGGTTCTATTTATTGATAATGGAACATCATCTTTACCCAAAGCAGCAACCATTCTTTTTCGAATATTTTCGGCTAGCAGAAGATATTTATCAGGACTCATGGTGGTTTGTGAGAAAAGAGCAATTGGTTTAGAGAAGTCAATTCCTAAAAGATTCTCAGGATCATCAATCACGATTGCTTGCCCTTCGGTTTGCCCTACTAAACCGTTCACCTCAGCATGGCCTTTTTTACCAAAGATCACGATTTGACCATTATCTAATTTAAGATCAGCAAAACTTTTCTTAATCTTTGATTGTAGCCTGAGTACCACAGGACAGGTTGCATCAATAATCTTTATCCCGTTCTTTTCTGCTACTCTATATGTTTCAGGGGGTTCACCATGCGCACGAAGTAATACCTTTTTCCCATTAAGTTCACTTAAACCCTTATGATCAATAGTGATTAACCCGTTCGATTCCAGTCTATGTACCTCCTCGCTGTTGTGCACAATATCACCAAGACAGTATAGATCTTCAGAATGCTGAAGTTCCTTCTCTGCCTGTTGAATTGCATTCACAACCCCGAAGCAAAAACCCGATCGTGGATCAATCTCGATATTCATAGTTGATTGTTGTTCGTTGATCGTTGTTGGTTTATTAACTCGATTAATTTCTACTTCTTTAACTACTCTAACTTCTTATATCTACTTTGTTCTCTCTTTAATCAATTTCTCTACCCAAACCATCTGCTCATCGATGGTCATATGGCTATTGTCTAGCACTACAGCATCATCTGCTTTACGAAGCGGTGAAACTTCGCGAGTCTGATCTAAATGATCGCGTTCCTCGATGTTGGCAAGAATCTCGATAAAATTCACTTCGTGACCTTTCTCTTTCAATTCCTTCAGTCTACGCTCTGCTCGAATTCGAGGATCAGCTGTCATATATATTTTAATTTCAGCACTTGGAAAAACTACTGTTCCAATATCACGGCCATCCATTACTATGCCTTTATTCTCCCCAAGTTTGCGTTGAAGTTCTACCATTCGTTCGCGAACCTCAGGAATAGCTGAAACCACACTAACCTGATTTGCTACTGCAATAGTCCTAATCTGATCTTCTACCACAACTCCATTGAGAGTGGTTTCGTACTGTTGAGTATTTGAGTTAAAACTAAAACCAACATCAAACTTTTTAATATTCTCCTTAAGTCCTTCGAGTTTAACTTTTCCTTGTGAAATCATTCCGTTTTGAATAAACCCAAGGGTAACCGATCTATACATGGCACCGCTATCGATGTAGAGGTAACCTAAACGTTTAGCGATTAGCTTTGCAAAGCTACTCTTACCACACGACGAAAACCCATCAACTGCTATAACAATTTTTTTACTCACTTGATTAATATTTAAATACAAATTTCGTTATCGACTATTTCGTTTTTAAAATTGTGGCTCAAAGTTACCATATTTTGCGATGTTCAAAAAAGAAGTTATTAACGACTAATTTTACCCAAGTTTCAAACTGTTTATTTCACAAGCAATTGACAAAAGATCTATGTAAAAGATTATCTATCAAAGCATAAGATCATACCCATAGCCTAAAAGGATAGCGCCAAGTAAAATTATCAACACGTATAGAAGAATTGCTCTTCGTTTCATTATAACTGAGAGTCCTCCAATTACACCGAGGCTAGTTGCTGGACCAGAAATCATGTATGCTAGAATTGCTCCATCGCTAGCGCCAGCATCCTTTAGTACTTGTAAAAGAGGGACTACAGTAGCATCAGAAACGTACATTGGCATACCAATTAGCGCAGCTAATGGAACAGAGTAAAAATGCTCACCGCTAAACATATTCACAATCCACTGCGTTGGAACAAACTCTTTTACCAAATAAGCAACTATAACAAAAATGATAAACAGAGGTAATACTTTTACAATACCAAGCTCATAGAAACTCTTGAAGAACTTCTTAACCTTAAATTTCTCCAAAATTCCTTCAACAGAGTTTACGATATTTGTGTTGTTTGATGAACAGCAATCCTCAACCACTTCGGCACCACAACATAACTTATTAGTATCGTTATAGCCAAGTTTAACCACACTTAATTTAGAAAATGGCACATTCTGCTTATTGCTTTTCAGGTATTCACCCTGATTGGTTGTCTTTGTCTCAGTTGCTTTATGCTGATTACTCAACCGTAACTGGTTGTCCAAAAACGAGGTTTTTTTCTCAATCCAATGTGTTATCCAACCAGCGCCCAATCCAAGGATTATTGAAGATGCGGTAAGCGCGATAGCAAACTTCAACCCTAGAAATCCTGATAGTAATACAAAAGTATCGGGGCTCATTAAGGGTGATGAAACCAAAAATGCCATGATTGCTCCCCATGGGACAGTGCTAGTTATCAGCGAAAGTACAACAGCCATTGTGCCGCAAGCACAAAGAGGAGTTAGCGCTCCAAAAAGAACACTTCCAAGAATAAGGAAACGTGGTCGACGTAGAAAGAGCTTTCTTGTTTTTTCAGCATCAACGTAAACAGATATAATGACTGCAATTACAATTCCAAATAGTAGAACGATCCAGTTTGCAGTAAATGTGTGGATCAAATAGTCTAAAATTCCTTTTAGTACATTTAAAACTTGTGATATCATAACGACCTCCTTTGTTTGATTTATGGTACAAAGGTCGCCTGACGCTGAATGATCTCTCTTGATCTAGATCAAGAATTTCCGGTCGCTATCTTTTTTCTGATTCGGCTTAAGGTCTCGGGAGTAATACCAATATAAGATGCGATATACTGCAAAGGAACTCGGTTAACCACACCGGGGTTCTCTTTTAAAAGAGTTAAATATTTATCCTTTGCTGGGATTGGGCTATTGCGCCAATTCGATTGCTGTAATTCAATAAACTCCCTCTCAGCAACCACTCTACCAACTTTTTCCCAAAAAGGAGATTTTGAGTAGAGTAAATTTAGATTTTCATGACTGATTAAAACCAGTGTAACATCCTCCAATGCTTGAATGCTAACGTTAGATGGGGTTTGAGTTATAAAGCTGATGGTTGATGTTGCAAAAGTGTTATCGTTACATAGGCAAGTGGTGCTTTCAGTTCCATCAAAAAGGGTGTACGCCCGCATTATACCTGATGCAACAAAAGCAAAGTGTTTGCAGGTTTTATCGCGCTCAACAAAATGCTCCCCTTTTCTTAAACTTCTAACCTGAATAAATGGCAATGCCAAATCAAAAGAATCCTTGTTATACCCGGAAACTGTTTTAAGGTAACTATTGAATTTTTCTATTGCCGCTTTGGGTTCCATATCATTCCTAAATGCTAATACAAAGAACCTGATAATCGTTTAAAAAAGCAAGAGTGGGTGACTCCTTTAAAAACTAAAGCCGCTAATCAAATGATTAGCGGCTTAGAAAATAACTTTAAAAAGGCCCACTCTAAGAGTTACTTCTTCGCCGAAGATTTCAAAACCTTCTTACTAAATGTACTTGTGTTTGTAGTTACTTTAACTATATATAATCCATCTTCTAGATCACTAATATTAACCTTAATTTTTGAATCGGAAGTATGCTTTACAAGTTTTCCTGTAAGGTCAAAGATATCTATACAGGTAATTTTCTGATCAATATTAACAGTAAACTCATCAATAATAGGATTTGGGAAAACCTCCATATGGTTTCCGGTTGCTATTACTTCAACATCCGAACTTGAATTAACCACAAATGTTAGTGAATTACTAACTTTTACAGTTCCAGCAACGCAGGTAACATCACTGGTAAGTGTACAGTAAATTACATCACCATTCACAAGTGCATTATCGGAATAAGAAGAACTATTCGTACCAACAACACTTGTATTCTTTTTCCATTCATAAACTGGATTGGTTCCACCAGCATCAATTACAGAAGTAATGTTTACCAAAGTACCTGCATTTATAGTTGTTGAAGGGCTTGCAGAAATTATTATTACTGGAACATGCTGTCCTGATGGGTTGCTGGTACTAGGTTCGCAATCACAAACATCGCCAATTCCATCAGTATCGGCATCCTCTTGGGCTGGATTAGCGATGTACATACAGTTATCAGTAGCATCAGGAACCCCATCACCATCAATATCTTGAGCAAAGGAATAAACGCTGCTGCATAGCACAAACAATAAAACTAATAATCTTTTCATATTTATTTTTTTAAAGTTCAATTTGTTATGTAAAATTAGAAGTTAAAATCAAACATTAAAATTAAATTTCATTATTACTTCGTTCTATGAGGAAACGCAAACCAGATTTTATAGAGTTAATAATAAGAATAAAGGTTCTTGTTCATATTGGGGAATTTTCCAATACTTATCAACACCCCTTCCCAAACCCTTTTATTCAGCTACCTTTGAAAAGGTAATAAACCAAGCTAACAATCACATTAAATATCTCAATATCAAGCCATGAGCGGTTTCGTTCATTTACACGTCCATACTCAATACTCTATCCTCGATGGGGCATCGAATATTAAAACCCTAATCGAAAGGGCTAAAACGCAAGGCATGAAGGCCGTTGCCATTACCGATCACGGTAATATGTTCGGCGTTAAGGAGTTTATTAATACTGTTAACAAGGCGAACGATCCAATTAATGGGGAGATCAAGCGAATAAAATGTGAACTGGATGGGTGCAACCAAACCGAAAATCCAGATAAGTATAATGAGCTGACCAATCAACTTGCAGAGGAAAAGAAAAAACTCTTCAAACCAATTATTGGTTGTGAAGCCTACATCGCCAAAAATGGCAGGTTTGACAGAACCGATAAGGATGATCGCGGGGGGTATCACCTCATTCTGCTTGCCAAAAACAAGGAGGGCTATCACAATCTGGTTAAACTTGTATCATACAGCTGGACTGAAGGGTTTTACTATAAACCTAGAATGGACAAAGAATTACTTCGCAAGTATAGCAAGGGAATAATTGCAAGTAGCGCTTGCCTTGGGGGAGAAATTCCACAAGCAATTATGAATGGTGATCTTGAGCATGCTGAAAAACTTATTTACGAGTATAAAGAAATTTTTGGTGATGACTTTTACCTCGAGCTAATGGTTCACCAATCGGGTGATTATAAGATTGATCAAGAGGTATATGAATATCAGGTAAAGGTAAACAAAGCGATAATTGAGCTATCAAAAAAAACTGGGGTAAAATGCATTGCCACCAATGATGCTCACTTTGTAAACGCTTCTGATGCTCAAGCGCACGACAGGTTAATTTGCCTTAGTACAGGTAAAGACCTTGATGATCCAAACCGGTTAAGATATACGATGCAAGAATACCTCAAGAGCGAAGAGGAGATGCTTGCAAACTTCCCCGATTTTCCTGAAGCCATTTACAATACCGAGGAGATTGCTAATAAGGTTGAAATATTTAGCCTTAGCAATAACCCAATAATGCCATACTTCCCGCTACCCAATGGTTTCAAGGATGACAACGAGTACCTAAGACATCTAACCTCCGAGGGAGCAAAGAAACGCTGGGGCGATAGTATTACCGATACTATCAAAGAGCGCATTGAGTTTGAGCTCGAAGTAATTGCCCGAATGGGTTACCCGGGTTACTTCTTAATTGTTTGGGATTTCATTAAAGCAGCCCGTGAAATGGGAGTATCAGTTGGACCGGGTCGTGGATCGGCTGCTGGCTCAGCGGTTGCCTACTGCTTACGCATTACTGATATTGATCCGGTTAAGTACGATTTACTGTTTGAGCGTTTTCTAAACCCCGAACGTATCTCAATGCCCGATATCGATATTGACTTTGATGAGGATGGTCGCGAAGAAGTGCTTAAGTATGTTGTAAAGAAATACGGGCCAAAGAGGGTTGCCCACATTATCACTTTTGGGACAATGGCCGCAAAAATGGCCATTCGAGATGTTGCGAGGGTTCAAAAACTACCACTTTCTGATGCCGACAAGCTTGCTAAGCTTGTTCCCGAGCGTCCAGGAACCACCCTTGCTGATGCATACAAGGAAGTTCCTGAACTAGCCAAGGAAAAGAACTCCGAGAATGCACTAATCCGCGATACACTTCAATATGCTGAAGTACTTGAAGGTAACGTTCGCCAAACTGGAGTTCATGCCTGCGGCATTATAATTGGTCGTGAAGATCTTGAAGAGTACATCCCCCTAAGTACAGCAAAGGATGCTGAACTTTTTGTTACCCAGTATGAAGGTTCACAGGTTGAGGATATTGGCCTTTTAAAGATGGACTTCCTTGGATTGAAAACACTTTCAATTATTAAGGATGCCCTCGAATTTATTAAGGAATCAAAAGGGATTGATGTTGATATTGACAACATCCCGCTCGACGATAAAAAAACATTCCAACTATACTCTAAGGGTGATACCACCGCGCTTTTCCAGTTTGAGTCCCCCGGAATGAAGAAACACCTAAGAGCGCTACAACCCAACCGTTTTGAGGACTTGATTGCCATGAACGCCCTTTACCGCCCAGGGCCTATGGAGTATATTCCTAGTTTCATCAACCGTAAACATGGCAGGGAAAAAATTGAGTTCGATATCCCAGTGATGGAGGAGTACCTGATGGACACTTACGGAATCACGGTTTATCAGGAACAGGTTATGCTTTTATCCCAGAAATTGGCAGGATTCACCAAGGGTCAGGCCGACGGTCTCCGCAAGGCGATGGGAAAGAAGCAGATCAAAGTGATGAACGAGCTAAAAGAAAAGTTCACCAAGGGTTGCCTTGCTAATGGGCATGAGCAAGAGAAAATTGATAAAATATGGAACGACTGGGAAGCATTTGCCCAGTACGCATTCAACAAATCGCACTCCACCTGCTACGCATATATCTCTTACCAAACTGCGTACCTAAAAGCCAACTTCCCAAGCGAGTTTATGGCGGCAGTACTTAGCCGAAATATCTCTGACATTAAGAAGATCACCATCTTTATGGATGAGTGTAAACGAATGGGAATTCAAGTGCTTGGCCCAGATGTTAACGAAAGTGCATACAAATTCACCGTGAGTCCCAATGGCGATATTCGCTTTGGCCTTGGAGCAATTAAAGGGGTAGGCGAAAATGCTGTAGCAAATATTATTGAGGTTAGGAAGTCTGGTGGCAAATTCAAAGATGTTTTTGATTTTGCAGAAAGGGTTAACCTCCAAACTGTCAACAAGAAAAACTTTGAAGCCCTTGCCGTTGCAGGCGCGTTTGATGGGCTAGGATCAATAAAACGTAGTGAGTACTTTGCGGTTGACCCCAAGGGAGGCACTTTCATTGAGATGATAATGCGTTACGGATCAAAGGTTCAGTCCGAAAAAAATAATAACCAACAATCACTTTTTGGAGCATCAACAGGTTTTGATCTTCAAAAACCCGAAATACCAAAAGCCGAGGATTGGTCAAAACTTGAAAAGCTAAATCGCGAGAAAGAGGTAATTGGCATTTACCTATCTGCTCATCCGCTAGATGATTACCGTTTGGAGATGGATAACTTCTGCAACACCACCCTAACTGAAATGAAAGATCTTCCATTGCTCAACGGAAAGGATGTTACAATCGGGGGGATGGTTACATCGGCTAAGGTACAGATGACCAAAAGCGGAAATTACTTTGGAAAGATAGTTTTAGAAGATTATTCTGATTCATGGGAGATGGCCTTATTCGGTAAAGATTTTGAAAACTACCGAAAGTTCTGCTTCGAGGGTTATTCGCTCCTTTTAAAGGGTAAGGTTCAACCAAAATCATATAACCCATCGGAGTTGGAGTTCAAGATAAAAAGCATAAATATGCTCTCCGATGTAAAGAGCGAAATGATTAAGATGGTAAATATTACTCTTCCCATTCACGAAATAACCGATAATTTGGTAGATGATATCAAAAAGCAGGTTGAATCAAATAAAGGAAAAATTCAGCTAAAATTTAAGGTGATTGATCCGGAGAGTAAAATATCTATCGATCTATTTTCCAGAACGATGAAAGTAAATCTTTCGCAAAAATTTATCGATTACCTAAAAACAAATGAGTTTGAATTTAGGGTTCGTGATTAATTGTTGAAAACATTTTTATGTTTGTAATGTTATTTTTTAATAATTTTAATGTGAAAATCTAAATAAAGAAACCATGGCGTTAGCAGTAAACGATTCAAACTTCGAGGAGATCGTAATAAAGTCAGATAAACCAACAATGGTTGATTTCTGGGCTGAATGGTGCGGTCCATGCCGAATGATTGCCCCTTACGTTGAACAGATGGCCGAGGAATACAAGGACAAAGCCCTTGTTGTAAAAGTTGATGTTGATAACTGCCCCGGCATTGCTAGTAAGTTTGGTATCAGGAATATCCCAACCGTACTATTCATTAAAGGTGGACAGGTTGTTGACAAGCAAGTTGGCGCAGTTCCAAAAAGCAGTCTTGTTGCAAAACTCGAAGCTTTACTCTAAAATTTACTTCTGAAAAAAAACAAAAGCCGAAGGTTCTCTTCGGCTTCTTTGCGTTCACCCCTTCAGGGTTTGAAACCCCGAAAAGATTCTATAACTATCTTTTAGTATATCTATCCATCTCCCGCTTAGCATCCTTCTGCTTTAGCGTTTCACGTTTATCGTGACTTTTCTTACCCCTTGCAATGGCAATCTCAAGTTTTGCGTAACCGTTATCGTTTATAAAAAGTTTTAATGCAACAATTGTTAAACCTTTCTCCTGCGATTGCCTGTTTAGTTTAATCAACTCTTTTCTATTCAATAGCAGTTTTCTCTCCTGCCGGGGATCATGGTTGTTATAGGTTCCCCAATCGTACTCCGAAATATTTAACCCTTTTACCCAAAG
>Ga0209099_1000185_pt1 | contig 71302 bp, 61 predicted proteins | sample AD_JPNHW2_MetaG_FD_184430 | JGI IMG/M metagenome (GOLD analysis project Ga0209099, IMG submission 184430) | Active sludge microbial communities of municipal wastewater-treating anaerobic digesters from Japan - AD_JPNHW2_MetaG (SPAdes) (version 2) | ecosystem: Engineered > Bioreactor > Anaerobic...
CGGAAAACGCAGAACGCAGAACGCAGAGCGGGGAACGGAGCAGGGAGCAGGGAGCCAAAAAGACTTACAAAATATACCGGCGACATATTTACTTTATTGAATTGTTGATAACTTTTTACCCCCCCCTTGACTATTCATAATTGTTTCTATATTTGATTAAATAATAATTTCAGTTAAGAAATACAGAATCATATTGCAAGGCAATCTCTAACCAACATAAATATATTTAAAATGAAAAGGAAACAAATTATCGGTTTTAGTATTATCTCTGTAATCCTGCAGTTAGCAACCGCCCCTTTTGGCGGATATTTTGGCGGCCATCCCGTCAAATTTCTTGTCGCCGGAATATTCTATGCAGCCGTCACCTGGCTATTACTCAGCAGGGTATCAACTATAAAGGGGCAGCGTATTGTCCTTGCTATAATGATTATACCAATACTTATACCTTTAGCAATTGATTACACCAATGGCTTTGTATACGGAGATAATATAGCGGATTATATAAATTCAACAAGATTATCATGGCCAAGCACCCTTGTACAGATTATCAGTGTTTTTATCGGGTTGTGGCTTTACAGGGCAAGCATGAGATCACGAATCATCATCGGAGTTGTGTGGGCTGCCTTCTGTGTATGGGTAATGCTCGCCGGTTATCAATTGTGGATGAATAAGATTAGGTTCGATCACATTTTCTGCTCTGTTGATGAGCCATTACCTGAATTCGTGTTCAGCGATGCCAACAACAATACATTTGTTAAGCAGGACCTGGCTGATAAGACAGTGGTGCTTGATTTCTGGTTTACAGGCTGTGGCTATTGTATAAATGAAATGCCCGGATTTCAGGAGTTATTCGAAAAATACGGAAGAACAGGAAAAGTGCTTTTTTACTCTGTGAATTTACCCACAAGGGGTGATACCCTCGGGCAAGCCAGAAACCTGATCGATAAATATCATTTTACTTTTCCGCTTTTGTTCGTTAAGGATGATGTTACCAGGTCATTTGGAATCAAAGGTTATCCGACATATATCATCTTTTCAAAAGATAGGATCATCTATCGCGGAGGAAAGGAAGGTCTCCAAAAAGCAATAAAAAACTGCCTGAAATGAATCCCGCAGATGATCCGGATTCCCACTTCTACATAGAGTATAAAAAATCTGTCAACCCCGGCAGCGAATATCTCATCGTGCAGTCGGGTCCGCAGGTAAGCGGCGCCGTATTCAGGATGTGCGATATGCAGGGCCGGCAGGTGATGGAAGAGCGGCTGACCTCAGCCCAGATGCGCTTTAACACCGGCGGCCTCGCCTCCGGCGCCTACCCCTGGCAGATCATCTTCAACAACAAAGTGATTGAAAGCGGGAAGTGGGTGAAAGGGGAGTAGTTCGCTTACACATCGACCAGGCCGATAACAGTTCCTGAATCACCCTGTGAATCATGCGGAACTTGTCCGGAACACAGCCGGATTCGAAGGATTAAAAAGGCAAAGGGAAAAGGCCAAAAGTAAAAGGTGAGAGTCGGCGCGCGGGGAGATGAACATATATTCCGGTAAAGCGGGGAGATCGTTTCGTCGTTTTAAGCTCTGCGGGCTTAAAACTCCTCGCGGAATAGTATGGCTAAGGTAGTCTCAGGATATGAGGCGAGGCCAACGGCCCATGGCTAAAGCTAAGAGCTAATGGCTAACGGCCAAAAGCCCATAGCCAAAACGCAAAACGAAGAACGAAGAACACAAAACGCAGAACGGAGAACTGCCCTGACAAAGGCTCAAATCCAAACCCTGAGACCCTGAAACACTGAAACATTGAAACCCTTCCCACGAACAACAAACCACGAATTTCACGAATGCAATCACCAATTGCACGAATCACGAACAACGAATCGAGAAAACACAAAACACAGAACGCAAAACGCAGAACGGAGAACTGCCCTGACAAAGGCTCAAATCCAAACCCTGAGACCCTGAAACGCTGAAACCCTGCCTCCTCTCCCGCAACCTCGCCCAAGCAGGCAAGGCAAAACTTATGAGCTAAAAGCTAACAGCCAATAGCCAAAAAGGTGAGAGTCGGCGCGCGGGGAGATGAACATATATTCCGGTAAAGCGGGGAGATCGTTTCGTCGTTTTAAGCTCTGCGGGCTTAAACTCCTCGCGGAATAGTATGGCTAAGGTAGTCTCAGGATATGAGGCGAGGCCAACGGCCCATGGCTAAAAGCTAAAAGTTTACCTGCCTGGGGTGGATTGTGTGTGAGTTGGCAGGCCAACGGCTAAAAGCCTCACTTCACCGGAACCATCACTTCCGGGAAATCATTGGCCGGCGAGTTGACGAGTTTCGAAACCGGGAAGGCATCCATTTCGCCCGGATAAGGCTTCAGGAGTTCCAGCAATTCACCGGCATTATTGCTGCCCAGCCACAATTTTTCATCTTCACGATTCAGGATCACGGGCATGCGGTTATGAATGGCCTGCATGAATTCATTGGCGCCGGTTGTGATGATGGTAAAGGATGATATCTCGCTGCCGTCGGGGGCGCGCCAGCGGTCCCACAAGCCGGCAAAGGCAAACAACCTGCTGTTTTTCAGGAAAATGCGGTATGGAATTTTATCTCCGTTCTGCCGCCATTCGTAAAAGGCATCGGCGGGAACGAGGCAGCGGCGGGTACGCAGCGCTGTTTTATAGGAAGGTTTTTCGCTGAGGGTTTCCGCCCTGGCGTTGATCATTTTATGACCTGTCGAAGGGTCTTTGGCCCAGCCGGGTATCAGTCCCCATTTAAAATAGCTTAGCTGCCGCGGCTTTTCATTGGTGATAACCGCCAGCATCTGCGTCGGAGCGCAGTTATACCTCGCCACATAAGGGGCATCGCCGCCCGAAGTCTCAAAGAATTCGTTGAGTTCGGCTTCATTAACGGTAAGGGAAAAACGTCCGCACATGAAAGGCTGATTTACCCAATAAATTTACGTTTTATTTCGCTCCCCTGTTCCTTATCTTTGTGTAATAATCACAATGCTTCCCGGGATGAAAAAATTTGCTGTGATACTGGCCGGTTGCGGTACTACCGACGGTTCCGAAATTCACGAATCGGTGATGACGCTTTACGCCATTGCCAGGCATGGCGCATCATACCATTGTTTTGCCCCCGATATCAAACAACACCACGTGGTAAACCATTTCACCGGCAAAGAGATGGCCGAGACCCGCAATGTTCTGGTTGAAAGCGCGCGGATAGCCCGCGGAAATATCCGGCCGTTGCAGGAACTGGAAATCCGTTCGTTTGACGCCGTGGTTTTCCCGGGAGGTTTCGGGGTGGCGAAAAACCTGTGTTCTTATGCATTCGAAGGCGCCGATTGCAAGGTAAACCCGCAGGTTGCCGAAGTGATCCGCGAAGCGGTGACCTTGCGCAAACCAATCGGCGCCCTGTGTATCGCCCCGATCATGCTTGCCAAAGTGATTGGCGATGTAGAAATCACGCTTGGCCAGGATTCAACGGCTTCCAGGGCGGCTGAGAAAATGGGGGCCCATCATAAGCCAACCACGCATGGACAGGTTATCACTGACAGCAAGCACAAGCTGTTTACCACACCCTGCTATATGCTCGACGCCACCATCGCCGACATCGCCAACGACGCCGACAGCCTTGTGAAAGCGATGCTGGAAGTGATGTAAGACATCATAATTCTCCGGGCATAACGGGTTTCCCTATTCTTTTTACAGCCATCCCGATCACCCGGTTGTGGTCGAAAGCCATGGGCGGCAGGCTGCCAATGTGAAACCACCGGGTTTCCGAAGCATCGTCGCCGGCTTCGGCTTCCATCGAACTGTTGTTCAAAATCCCATAAAATACTGTACTGATCGTCCTGTGGCGCGGATCACGGTTGACGGCGCTGAAGGTATGCAACTGCTCCATCTCAACCCCGTCAAGGCTGGTCTCCTCTTTCAGTTCCCTGGCAACGGCTTCTTCGAGGGTTTCATCCATATTGACAAAACCGCCGGGCAACGCCCACATGCCCCTGAAAGGCTCGTTGCCCCGCCTGATCAACAGTACTTCATAACCGCTTTCCGAAGCTCGGAATACCGCAGCATCAACGGTAACAGCGGGTCGGGGATATTCGTAGGTGTATGGCATAACTAATATTGATCTGATTCTTTTGTTATGGTTATTGGTAGTCGCTATTCTTCGTTAATGTTCTCAGGAGCCGGTTCTGGAATTTAAAAATTTGAAAATGTGCAAATTTGAAAATTTCCGTAGTCCAGCCTTTTTTAGCTGTTGGCTGTTAGCTATTGGCTATTGACCTTTGGCGTTCTGAGTTCTGAGTTTTGAGTTCTCCGTTCTCCCCTGCCTGCCTCTCACACAATGCCATACACCGGCAGGTAAAGTTTTCCGTTCTCCCTTCTCCGTTCTCCGTTCGCCCTTCTCCTCGCTCCCTGCTCCTGGCTCCTTTGCCCTGCCGTCTTACCCACACCCTCCCCAGGCAGGTAAACTTTTGACCTTTGCCCTGTCGTCTTGCCCACAACCTCACCCAGGCAGGTAAACTTTTGACCTTTGCCTTCTGGCTATTGGCCGTTGGCCTTTGGCGTTTTGAGTTCTGAGTTCTGAGTTTTGAGTTTTGAGTTCTCCCCCTGCCGGTCCCCACAGGCTTAAGCAAGGTAAGATTCTCCGTTCTTCGTTCTCCTTGCTCCGTTTGAATTCTGATTTCTGAGTTCTGTGTTTTGCGTTTTGCGTTCTGTGTTTTGTGCTTTGCGTTATTAGTGCCTAAAGTTCTCCGTGCTCCTCGCTCCCTACTCCCTGCTCCGTTCTCCCTGCTCCGTTCTCCGTACTCCGTTCTCCGTTCTCCGTACTCCGTTCTCCCTGCTCCTTACTCCGCGCATCCTTCCACCACGATCACGATTTCCCCCTTTGGCGGATGGGCCTTATACCAGGCGACCAGGTCAGCAATGCTGCCCCTGCGGTTTTCTTCATAAACTTTGGTGAGCTCGCGCGAAACGCAGGCTTTCCGTTCATTCCCGAGAAATTCGCCCAACTGTTCCAGGGTTTTCACCAATCTGAACGGCGACTCATAAAGGATGAAGGTTTGCCGGTAAGCGGCCAGTTCCTTCAGTTTTGTCTGCCTGCCTTTCTTATGGGGAAGAAATCCTTCAAAATAAAACCTGTCGCACGGGAAACCGGAATTTACCAGGGCAGGGACAAAAGCGGTGGCTCCGGGCAGACATTCCACTTCAATTCCTGCCGCCAGGCAAGCTCTTACCAGCAGGAAACCCGGGTCGGAAATGCCGGGCGTGCCGGCATCGGTGATCAGCGCGGCCGATTGCCCGCCGGCAATACGCTGAACGACCGTTTCAACGGTCTGGTGTTCGTTGAACTGATGATGCGCCATTACCTTTTTATCGATTTCGTAATGACGGAGCAGATTGCCCGAGGTACGCGTATCCTCGGCAAGGATCACATCAACTTCTTTCAGTATCCTGAGCGCCCTGAGGGTGATGTCTTCAAGGTTTCCGATCGGCGTTGGCACTAAGTACAGTCGGGACATGGGGATGATATTGGTTTAAAAATTGCCGGCTGCAAGCCGGAAAGGCTGAAGTTAATGATCATTGGGTTTGAAGCCATCCATAAAATCGGACAACAGCCTGAAAATATCTTTATATTCACTCAGGGGCAACTTCTCAGCGGCATCATCAGGATTATGATATTCGCTGAATTCATCCCCCATCGAATAAATAAACACGGCGGGCACCCCTTTTTTATAAAACGGGCAATGGTCGCTGTTGCATGATTCGCCGCGCTCTTTCACGGTCCGGATGTATTCGTTGTCGGCATTGATCTTCACCATCCGGTTGTAAGCATCCCTGAAAACCGTTGCATTTACCATTGTAACGCCTCCGCTGCCGGTTCCGACCATGTCCAGATTTACCAGGAACTTAATTTTATTCAGCGGGAATGGCGGATGCTCCGCGCAATAACTGGAACCGAGGATGCCGGCTTCTTCGCCGCTCAGCGCAAAGAAAGCCATGGAATAGTAAAGCTTATTTTCAGGCATCGAATAATGGCGCGCCAGGTCGAGAAGCATGGCCGTACCGCTGGCATTATCGTTGGCGCCGGGAAAGTATACCTCGTTGCCCATCCGTCCAAGGTGGTCGTAATGAGCGGTAAAAACCAGGAAAGTATCCGGTTGGACGCTTCCTTTGACAAATCCCAGAACGTTTTGCGTCCTGTAATTGTTAACAAACTCGTTTTCGATGACTATTTTAACTTTCCGGAGGTTTCGGGGCAAACACTCCTGTTTAATCTCCACGACAGGGAAAGGTTTCAACGAGGCTCCTGCCATCACCGACCAGGTAAGCTTTTTATCTTCAACAAAGATCAACCCGGCAGCATTGCGCAGGTTTGTGTTTTTCAGGGAATCAAGCACGAAAAGTACTTTTTTATCTTCGATGCCCTTTTTATCAATCATCACCATTTTTCCGTGATGATTTTTCCGGATAAACCGTTTCAGTTTTTCCGGATCAGCGATTTTCTTTCCGGCCAGCGACTGTACCCGGAACTGCCCGATAATTCCCGGTGAAGAAGCATTGATAAGAAACTCACGCGCAGGGACCAGTTTTTTATTGTTGACAACTACCTCCACCTTGCCGGGAAACGTGTTCATGGGAAATGAATATTCCTGGAAATAGCCGGCGTATAAAGGCTCCAGCCCAGTATTCCTGAACTGCCCGGCGATATATTCTGCCGCCTTATGGTCGCCCCGGTCCGCATACCCCCGGCCTTCCATGGTGGGCGATGCCAGCGTATCGATGACCTTCCGGGCATAACCGGCATCCTGGCCATAGATCAGATTGAAGGTCAGCAGGAATAACGAAAGGAAGATTAATATTAAAAATCTCATCATCTGAATCTTACATGAAGCGGCGGTGGACAAACTCCGTAAACCTTGACAAGGCAGACATTGAGTCGTCCCAATGATATTTTTCGCCCAACGAAGCCAGGAAAGCCAGGGCCTCCTCCCGGTTTGCAGCATTGTTCAGTTGTTTAACAGCCTCATCAAAACCCAGCAGGTCATTGGCGAACAGGTCGGTGATAAAATTAAACCTTTCGTTGAGGCCGATGGCGGCTTTTAGGTCGGCGATCGGTTGTGCCTGCATCCGTGTGCCCAGGCTTGAATCGGCTACAGGTGAGACAATCGTTTCACTCAACGACTTTTTCTCGTTGTGAAAGGTGTCGGCCAGGGTATGCTGCGGTTTTTCGGACTGTATCGGAGACCTGGAAGTTTTCGTTCCGGAGGGTTTTGGTGAGTCCTTGACTTCCGGTGGCGGAGAAATCCGGGATTCTGCCGGCTGTTCATGGTTTATCTCCCTGCGGGGCTCATTTTCTTTTGGAGGTGGCATGTGTTCAGGCGCCGGAGTTTTTTCAGGCGCAGTATTCCGGTCTGTCTTTTCAGCGTTGAATTCTTCACTCTGCGGAGGCTGATGTAAAGGTTTTGCTACGGTTTCGGATTGCTGTTCCCCGACCGGCATCACCCTTTCTTCCTTTGGTTCCGGCCAAGTCTCCGCCGGGGGATTTGCCGGTGAAGGAGCAGCCGAAGCAGGCTTATCAACCCGGATTGCCGGAGGCATCATGTTAAGCTGGCCAAGCAGCTTGAATTTTTCATACAGTTGCCGGATATCGTCGAGCATAAGGTCCAGCTCAATCTGTGAAGCACGTCCCTGTTGTGTATAAAGCCCGTTATACCGTGCCACGACTTTCCTGATCAGGTCGTCGGCTTCCTTAATTAATTGAATCATTTCCATGTTCTAGGAGATATTTATCTGTCAGCTACCGAAATATTTCAGTTTATCATGATAGGCTTCATAAAGTTAACAAATCCTGTTACGGCTACCTATCCCGTTTTAAACGGAATTCCGTATGTTTGTAACGCTAAGTATGAAGGCTTAAAATTAGCAAACTATAAACAACGCCGTTCATGTTTCTCGAAAATACCGCCAACGTTTCTCAACACCGTGGATGGATTGAGGTGATCTGCGGATCGATGTTCTCGGGCAAGACCGAAGAACTCATCCGCCGCATCAACCGTGCCCGGATCGCAAAGCAGCGGGTTGAAATCTTCAAACCTGCCATTGATAAACGGTATGACGACACGAATGTTGTATCTCACGATGCTTCAAGCATACAGTCGATTCCGTTGGAAACTTCCTCGCAACTGCTGATGTTTATCGACAATACGGATGTAGTTGGCATTGATGAGGCCCAGTTTTTTGACCCCGAATTGCCGGAAATCTGTAACCGCCTTGCCGGGATGGGAATCCGCGTCATCGTGGCCGGTCTCGACATGGACTACCTTGGCAAGCCTTTCGGTCCCATCCCTGCCCTAATGGCTACGGCAGAATATATCACCAAAGTACATGCCATCTGCATGCGCTGCGGCGACCTGGCCCATTACTCGCACCGTATCATCAGCAGCGACAAGCTGGTAGTCCTCGGCGAAAAGGATAGCTATGAACCCTTGTGCCGCAAATGTTTCACCGAAGCCCTGAATATAAAATCCAGATTATGAAAATCCAGATTATGAAAAAGTCGGCCTTGTTTGCCCTGGTGTTGATGATGGCAGCATGCAACCATAAACCAAAGGGCGACATTGTGCTCATCAGCACGGAGTATGGGGATATCCAGGTAAAACTTTACGAAAACACCCCTATGCACCGTGATAATTTCATGAAACTGGCTGAAAACGGTTTTTACAACAATACCTTGTTTCACCGGGTGATACCGGGATTCATGATACAAGGCGGCGACCCGGCCTCGCGCCATGCCAAACCGGGCGAATTTCTCGGTAACGGCGACACAACCTATACCATCCCTTTTGAGTATATTCCTGCCTACTTTCATAAACGCGGCGTTCTGGCTGCCGCCCGCGAAAGCGATGATGTAAATCCTGAAAGGGCCTCCTCCGGATCACAGTTTTACATCGTGCAGGGAAGGAAATTTACCGATGCCGGCCTTGACTCGGCCGATGCCAAACGCGAACGCTATGCAAAAACGGGTATCCTGATCAACATCCTGAAAAACAGGAAAGACACGCTGGAACTCAGCAGGTTCAGAAATTACATTGATAACCGGGATATTGAAAACATCAATAAAGTTATCGGCAAATATTCCGACCAGGTGAATGCTCTGTACATGCAGAAACCTTTTGCCCGTTATACTCCCGAACAGCGTGAAGCTTATAAGACCATCGGAGGGGCGCCGCATCTTGACGGTGCATATACCGTTTTCGGCGAAGTGATCAGTGGCATGGATGTTGTTGACAAGATCGCGGAAATTCAGCGCGATAAAAACGACCGTCCTGTAAAAGATATCCGGATGACGATGAAAATAATCAGCCGGCAAAAACGTTAATCAACCATAAAAATCTAAAAACATGAAATCCCTGATTTTTTCACTTTTTCTCACCCTTTTAATTACCATGAATCTTGAAGCCCAGAATCAGACTAAAGTTCTGATAAAGACCGATTACGGCGACATTACGGTTGCCCTTTACAACGATACACCGCTGCATCGCGACAATTTCATCAAATTAGCCAAAGAAGGCTTTTACGACAATTCCATCTTCCACCGGGTCATCAACCGTTTCATGATCCAGGGCGGCGGGGCTCCTGCCGGCAAAACCGAAGTTGATTACCGTATTCCGGCCGAAATCCTGTCCAACCACTTCCACAAATACGGCGCACTGGCTGCAGCACGCATGGGCGACCAGGTAAACCCGAAGAAGGAATCGAGCGGGTCGCAGTTTTATATTGTTCAGGGACAGAAATATACTGAAGCCCAGCTCCAGCAGTTTGAAGCCCGTATGGGTAAAAAATTCACGGAAGAACAACTTAAAGCTTACACTACTGTTGGCGGAACGCCTCACCTTGACGGCGCCTACACCGTTTTTGGCGAAGTTGTTTCGGGCTTCGAAGTGATCGATAAGATTGCTGCCGTAAAAACCGGCGCTATGGATAAACCGGTTCAGGATGTAAAAATGACGATGAAGGTACTGTAATAAATCCGGTCAACCCCGGTAACCCATTCAAGCGGGCAGCCGATTCTGTTTGAACAGATTGGCGCCCGCTTATTCATTTTCTGTTTTTTTTCCGACCTTTGCAATCCTGTCAGGAATGACCCCGGCAGGATTTCTTCTAATTAACAGGTTATGAAAGCGAAAATTGACCGGTTGCTTGCCGAAGTACAATCATTTACCGCCGAAAATGCTGAAATGCTGGAACAGTTCCGTATCCGTTTTCTGGGGCGGAAAGGTTTTCTGCAGGAGCTTTTCGATGAGTTTAAGACGCTTCCCGGCGATCAGAAACGTGAAGTCGGCCAGTTGCTCAACGTATTGAAGAATGCGGCGCAGGACAAGGTGAATGCCTTTAAGGAAGGCCCGGGAACGGGTCCGGCCGCTGTATCCACAGTAGCCGATCTTACCCGTCCGGTGAATTTTCTGGAATCCGGGAGCCGTCATCCGCTTTCGCTGGTGCGCAATGAAATTATCCGCATTTTTTCGCGCCTGGGATTTTCGGTCAACGAAGGCCCCGAAATAGAAGACGACTGGCACAATTTCACGGCTTTAAACTTTGCTCCGGAGCACCCTGCCCGTGAAATGCAGGATACCTTTTTCATTGAAAAAGATCCCGATATCGTGCTGCGCACCCATACCAGCAACGCACAGATCCGCGTCATGGAAAAAACGAAACCGCCGATCCGGGCCATTTTCCCGGGAAGGGTTTACCGTAACGAAGCCATCTCGGCCCGCGCCCATTGCTTTTTCCATCAGGTGGAAGGGTTGTACATCGATAAAAATGTTACGTTTGCCGACCTGAAGCAAACCCTGCATTATTTCGCCAAAGAAATGTTTGACGCCGATACGCAGATCCGCCTGAGGCCATCCTATTTCCCATTCACGGAGCCTTCGGCCGAGATGGACATTTCATGCAACCTTTGCGGCGGAAAAGGATGCGGCTTCTGCAAATACACCGGATGGGTCGAAATTTTAGGCTGCGGTATGGTTGACCCGGCAGTTCTTGAAAACTGCGGCATCGACAGTAAAGTATACAGCGGCTATGCCTGGGGCATGGGCATCGAACGCATTACAAACCTCAAATACCAGGTGAAGGACCTGCGCATGTTCTCGGAAAACGACCTCCGATTCCTGAAACAGTTTGAGTCAGCTATGTGATCGACGAAAGAGATTATAAAACAAAAGGCAAAAACGGGAAAACCCTGCTTTTGCCTTTTTCTTTTTCCCCCTGATTTTCTTATTCCGCCAGCACCAGCACTTTATTTTCAAGCACTTCTACAACTCCGCCTTTCACATCGAAATACTGAACCTGTTGCTGTTTGTTCAGGATTTTGATGCGTCCCTTTTTCAGCACTGAAATCAGCGGGGCATGGTTGTTCATGATTTCGAACGAACCATCGAGGCCGGGTAGCTGGGCCAGGGTAATCTCACCAGTAAAAATGGTGGTATCGGGGGTTACTATTTCAATATTCACTGAAGTGACTTTTAAGCATTCATTTATTGGGCAGCAAGCATCTTTTTGCCTTTTTCGATGGCTTCCTCAATGGTTCCCACCAGGTTAAAAGCCGATTCGGGATATTCGTCCACTTCACCATCGAGGATCATCTTGAATCCCTTGATGGTATCTTCGATGCTGACAAATACGCCCGGGATTCCCGTAAACTGGGTGGCTACATGGAAAGGTTGCGAGAGGAAACGTGAAACACGGCGGGCACGGTGGACCACCTGCTTATCCTCATCCGAAAGTTCGTCCATACCCAGGATAGCGATGATATCCTGCAATTCTTTATAGCGTTGCAGTATCTGTTTAATGCGTTGGGCGGTATTGTAGTGCTCTTCGCCCACGATATCGGGTGCAAGGATACGCGAGGTTGAATCGAGCGGGTCAACGGCAGGATAAATACCCTTTTCGAAGATCTTACGGCTTAACACCGTGGTTGCATCCAGGTGGGCGAAGGTGGTAGCGGGAGCAGGGTCGGTAAGGTCGTCGGCAGGCACGTAGATAGCCTGTACCGAAGTGATGGAACCACGTTTGGTGGAGGTGATGCGTTCCTGCATGATACCCATTTCGGTTGCCAGGGTAGGCTGATAGCCCACAGCCGAAGGCATACGCCCCAGCAATGCAGATACTTCGGAACCGGCCTGGGTAAAGCGGAATATATTATCCACAAAGAAAAGGATATCATTGCCTGAACTGTTTTCCTCCCCATCGCGGAAATATTCGGCCACCGTAAGGCCCGAGAGGGCGACACGGGCACGTGCTCCGGGCGGTTCATTCATCTGTCCGAAAACCATGGTAAGCAATGATTGCTCCATAGCTTTCATATCAACCTTAGAAAGGTCCCAACCACCAGCTTCCATGCTCTTTTTAAACTCATCGCCATAATTTACCAGCCCTGCTTCGATCATATCGCGCAAGAGGTCGTTTCCTTCACGGGTGCGTTCGCCAACGCCGGCAAATACCGAGAAACCGTTATAATGCTTGGCAATATTGTTGATGAGTTCCTGGATGATGACGGTTTTACCAACGCCGGCGCCTCCAAACAACCCAATTTTCCCACCTTTTGAATAGGGCGCAATCAGGTCAATAACCTTAATACCTGTGAATAAAACTTCTTTGGAAGTAGTAAGATTCTCGTATTTTGGCGGCTCACGGTGGATGCTATATGACCGTTCGTGCGATACCTGGTCCAGGCCATCAACAGCATTCCCGGTAACATTGAACAACCGGCCTTTGATTGCATCGCCCACAGGCATGGAAATGGAACGCCGGGTTGATATCACCTCCATTCCGCGGCTTAATCCGTCGGTTGAGTCCATGGCAACAGTACGAACGGCATTTTCGCCGATATCCTGCTGGCACTCAAGCACAATGACGTTGCCCTGATCGTTGGTAACCTCAAGGGCTTCATAAATATTGGGGAGGGGAACATTTTCGTCGAATGAAACGTCGATTACCGGGCCGATGATCTGGGAAATTTTGCCAACTATCTTCTCTGCCATAACATTCTGTTTTGAGGGCGCAAATTTACTAAACATATTGGTTGCAGCGGATAAAACTTCTTCCGAAAAATTCACTTACTGGTTTAGGCTCAGCTACATTTCGGCAAGATTTTATTTTCGGATATCCCGGGAACATCCGCATGCGGCTGCCTTAAATTTCCGGGACTGTTAAACCCGTTGGTGATTTTTTTTCTGTAGAAGGTTTCCGGGACGAACCACGATTCAGGAATAGTTACTGCGCCACGGTTTCCCATTTGTGGTTTTCTAATGCTGACTGCGTTGGCAGACCTGTCAGCGTTAACAGATTGAACGAAAATGTATCAGGGTCATCTGTGACTTCCGCATGACAGAACTAAACCAGATCACCAAATTCTTTTCATCATAGTTTTTCAGATTCTCGTTTAAAGGTTCCTTCTACTTATGTCACCCGAAGAACCTCCTTATAAAAATGATCGGGGTGAGATCCTTTGGGGAGCCGGAAAATCACGAGATTATTGATTATTATTCTGATTAGCGCAATACTTTTCAATCATAATACCCGCATCATTATTGCCAAGTTTGTATGCCTGTGTAAAATCAGCACAAGCATTATTTGTATCGCTTAGCTGAAGATAGGCAATTCCCCTTCCATAATAGGAATCTTTATCATTAGGATTTGCTAGAATAGTCTCCGTAAAAAGGGAAATAGCCTTCCTGAATTCCTTTTCCTTGAGGAAGTCGGTAGCAATATTATAGAAAACTGCTTCGATCGCTTTTTTATAATCCTGAGCATTATAATCTTTTGCTTTAATAATATCATTAATAGCACCTATTTTGTCGTCCAGATAGTACTTACATATTCCCCTGTTTGCATAAGATTCTCTGAAATTTAATCCGTTATATTCGATTGATTTCGAGAAACTTTTGATTGCTTTTTCGTATTCCTTTGCATTTATTCTTTCCAACCCTTTTTGATAGTCGGTATCCTGGTCGTTATCACTCATACCCTCAAGTACAAACTTAGTCGACATATTGTATCTGACACTTACAGGCTGTCCGTTTTTTCTGGCAGGAATCCATTTTGGCATCGCCTGTATCATTCTTATTGCTTCTTCATCACAGCCACCCCCTATGCCTTTCAATATTTGAATGTCATGAATCGAACCATCTTTTTCAATTATAAATGTCAGGTAAACGGTACCATGAATTCCTTCCTGACGAGCAATATCCGGATAATGAAGTGTCTGTTGAAGAAATTTAATTCTTTCTGTTTCACCACCCGGGTATACCGGAGGTGCTTCAAGCGGGTCCGTCAAAACAATGTCCTTATCATCTTGCAGAGAATGCATGGCAGGCATTGAATCTGTTTCGATGACAATGGTCGCATCAGTGTTTTCCTGAACAATTTCAGGATTCTTAAGCGCTTCTTTTTGTTTGATTTCCTGTGGAATCTCAATGCTTTTACAATGTTTTATGAAATATCCTTCTGAAACTTCAATCCCGTTGTTTGATGCAATATACCAGTCTTCGCATGCTCCCTGTAAATCCTTTGTCCTGTAACGTGTTATGGCCCTGTTGGCATACGAAGGATAATGATTCTGATTTAAGGATACCGATTTGTCATAATCGGATCTGGCCGAAATATAATTATCCATTTTCAGATAGCTGTTCCCACGATTGAAATAAATACTAACCAGATCATCTGCATTTCTATTATCAAAGCTTGCTAATGCATCAGAATATTCAATTACAGCGCTGTCATATTGAATCAATTTCTGATATATATTACCCAACAGGTAATGAAACTCATAATTCCCGGGCTGGTATAAAATGGCTTTTTTATAATCCAGGATTGCATCAGTATAATCCTCAATACTTTCTTCACAATAGGCCTTATTATGGTAGTAATTGGAATTTGTTGAATCCATTTTGATGGCTGCATCAAAACATAAAATTGCGCCCTGATAATTGCCGGACATCATTAAATCATAACCCAGATGATTGTTATCATCAGCATTTTTCTGTGAATCAGATGACTGCGCAAAAGTTGAAACACATAGAAGAGAAAAAGATATCAGTATCGAAATACAATGATGGTCCATAGAAAAAGATTGAGTAATAATTGACATCCAAAAATAACAAATCTAACCAGATGATAATTCTGATTGATAGTAAAACGTATATGTTTTTTAATCCTTAGAGTAAAGGTTATTCTAAAGCACCTGACTCTTCCTTTGTATCTATCTCATCAGGCTTTCCCTTCTCTTCCTGGCCCTGGAAAAATTTCCGCTCGAAGATGATCAGGCTCAGCACACCGGTCGTGATGGCGCTGTCGGAGATGTTGAAAACGGGACGGAAAAACAGGAATTCCTGGCCGCCCAGGAATGGGAACCATTGCGGATAAGTACCCTGTAAAACCGGGAAATAAAGCATATCGACGACTTTACCGTGCAGGAATGAGCTATAGCCGCCCCCGGCAGGAAACATTCCTGCAACATCAAAAAAGGTGCTCTCGGAAAAAATCATCCCGTAAAAGGCGCTGTCGATGATGTTTCCCATGGCGCCTGCCATGATGAGCGAGAAACAGGCAATCACGCCGAATTTGGTCCCGCGTTTGGCCAGATACCAGATATACCATCCCAGGAAAATTACGGCAACGATCCGGAATAAACTTAAGGCCAGCTTGCCGTAATCGCCGGCAAACTGCATACCGAATGCCATACCGTTATTTTCGGTAAAATGAAGTATGGCCCAGTCGCCTGCCATTGAAATTTCCTGACCAAGGGTCATGGTGGTTTTTATCCACACCTTGAGCGCCTGGTCGGCAAGCAACACAAGAAAAACAATTAAAAACGATTTTTTAAGCATCCTGCTCTTTCAAATTTTTAACTTACTTCTGGCTCAGCTTGGCTTCGATGCTTAAGGTAGCATGAGGAACGCTACGCAACCGTTCTTTGGAAATAAGCTTCCCGGTGACCCTGCAAATGCCATACGTCTTGTTTTCGATACGCAGCAGGGCGTTTTCCAGGTTTTGTATAAATTTTTCCTGCCTTGTGGCAAGCCGCGAATTTTCTTCTTTCGACATTACCTGGTATCCTTCTTCAAGTACCTTGAAGGTCGGGGACGTATCCATAGTGTCGTTATCGTTACTGTTGGTATATGCTTCGGTAAGCAGTTGCAGATCACGACGGGCTTTTTCGAGTTTCTCCAATATGATCAGCCGGAACTCCTCAAGTTCTTCATCGGAATACCTGGTTTTGGTCGTTTCCTCTTTCTTCTGGTCCGCTTTCATGATTCCTAAGGTATTAGTAGTACGGTTAATAATTTGCCCCGGTTATATCCCGTCAGGTTATTTTGGTTACCACGATACTGATCGTGATCTCATCCGTAAGTTCAACGGTGTCCTTGTCGGGATTATTGTCCAGGTTTTCGGTGGTTAATTTTTCAGCTAGGGTCTCGGAACAAATATATAGTAAATTGTTCGCTATTGCAGATTCGGTCAAAGGATTTTTTTCAACCTTCAGCGTGATCTTATCAGTAACTTCAAATCCTTTGTCCTTACGAAGGGTCTGGATGCGGTTGACAAGTTCGCGGGCGATGCCTTCTTCCTGCAGCGAAGGTGTCAGGGTGATATCGAGGGCCACGGTAAGCGCTCCCTGGTTCGCCACGACCCATCCGGGGATGTCTTCGGTTGCTATTTCAACATCGGCGAGCTCCACCTCCACCGGCTGTCCATTAATCTCTATCGCGTATCTGCCGTTCTTTTCTATGCTATTGATCTGTTCCCGTGTGAAAGCGCTGATAGCAGCGGCAATTTCTTTCATCAGTTTGCCGTATCTGGGACCCAGCGTTTTGAAATTGGGTTTTATACGTTTCACCAGGAAACCGGCATCTTCAGCCAGAAATTCCAGCTCTTTCACGTTTACTTCGCTCAGGATGAGGTTGCTCACCCGTTTTATCTGCGCTTTAAATTCCTCGCTGGCAGCCGGTATCAGTATCTTCTGCAAGGGTTGCCGCACACGGAGGCTGGTTTTCTTGCGCAGGCTCAGTACCATGGAGGAGAACTGCTGAGCCAGTTCCATACGTTCTTCCAGCGGCTTGTCGATCATGGAGGCATCTGCAACCGGGAAGTCGGTGAGATGAACCGATTCGGCCTTCACCTTACCCGTTACTTTGTTCAGGTCGATGAAAAGCCTGTCCGTGAAGAATGGGGCAATGGGCGACGCCAACTGGGCAACCGTGGCCAGGCAATGGTATAACGTCTGGTATGCCGAGATCTTGTCCGTGGAATATTCTCCTTTCCAGAAACGGCGGCGCGACAGGCGCACATACCAGTTGCTGAGGTGGTCGTTTACGAAATCGGCGATCAGCCGGCCGGCGCGTGTCGGTTCATATTGTTCGTAGGATTCATCCACGTTCCTGATGAGCGTGTTCAGCTCCGAAAGTATCCAGCGGTCAATTTCCGGACGTTCATCCGGAGCAACGTCGGCTTCGGCATACCTGAAACCGTCGATATTGGCATATAAGGCAAAGAAGCTGTATGTATTGTACAGTGTACCGAAGAATTTACGCTGCACTTCGGTAATGCCGTCGGCGTCAAACTTCAGGTTGTCCCAGGGCTGCGAATTGGTGACCATGTACCAGCGCAACGCATCGGGCCCGTATTTTTTGATGGTTTCAAAAGGATCGACGGCATTGCCGAGGCGTTTCGACATCTTGTTGCCGTCCTTGTCAAGCACCAGCCCGTTGGAAACTACGGTTTTGAAAGCTACCGAATCGAAAGCCAGCGTTGCAATGGCATGGAGGGTGTAAAACCAGCCGCGCGTCTGGTCAACGCCTTCGGCGATGAAATCGGCGGGGAAATATTCGTTCAGGCCGTCTTTGTGTTCAAAGGGGTAATGAATCTGCGCATAAGGCATGGAGCCCGAGTCGAACCACACGTCGATGAGGTCCGGTTCGCGGAGCATCTTCTTCCCTGTGGATGAAACCAGCACGATGTCATCCACGTAAGGCCGGTGAAGGTCGAAAGAGGTATAATTTTCGTGCGAAGTATCGCCTTCTTTGAAATTTTTAAGCGGGTTCTCTTTCATGAAACCGGCGGCCATGCTCTTCTCAATTTCAGCCTTGAGCTGAGCGACCGATTCAATGATCATCTCTTCGCTGCGGTCTTCCGATACCCAGATGGGCAAAGGCGTGCCCCAGTAACGTGAGCGCGAAAGGTTCCAGTCAACCAGGTTTTCGAGCCAGTTGCCGAAACGCCCCGAACCGGTGGCTTCCGGCTTCCAGTTGATGGTCCGGTTGAGTTCGATCAGGCGGTCTTTGAGCGCCGTGGTGCGGATAAACCACGAATCGAGCGGGTAATAAAGAATGGGCTTGTCGGTACGCCAGCAGTGCGGATATGAGTGCTCGTATTTCTCGGCTTTAAAGGCGCGGTTCTCTTTCTTCAGCTTGACGATGATGTCGATATCCACATTTGCGACCGTTCCCGACTCAAAATCGGGGGAGTATTCCGGTTTGACGAAGCGTCCGGCAAATTCACCCATCTGATCGTTGAAACGGCCATCCTTGTTCACCATCGTCAAAGCGCCGATGCCATGCTGCCGGGCCACCTTAAAGTCGTCGGCGCCGAAGCTGGGGGCAATGTGAACGATGCCGGTTCCGTCTTCGGTAGTGACAAAATCGCCGGTCACCACCACGAAAGCGTCGCCTGTTTCCGGCTGGGCGTAAGGAAGCAGTTGTTCGTAACGCAAACCGGCCAGTCGGGCGCCCGTAAACTCTTTCAATACCTTGAAAGGTATTTGTTTCTGACCCGGCTGGTATTCTTCGAACGAAAGGACGGCGTTTGCTTCAGGGAAATAACGGTTCAGCAGGGGTTTTGCCAGCACCAGTTTCACCGGAAGGTAAGTATAGGGGTTGAAGGTTTCAACCAGGACGTATTCGATGCCGGCGCCAACGGCAAGGGCGGTGTTCGAGGGCAGCGTCCAGGGTGTGGTCGTCCAGGCCAGGATGAAGACTTCCCTGCCGTCGTTGCCGAACAGGTCGGTAATCAGGGGATGATCCGCGTCGTTGCGGACTTTGAACTGGGCAACCACGGTGTTGTCTTTCACATCGCGGTAACAACCGGGCTGGTTCAGCTCGTGCGACGACAGGCCTGTCCCGGCGGCCGGCGAATAGGGCTGAATGGTGTATCCTTTGTACAGCAGGCCTTTCCTGTAAAGTTGTGCCAGCAGGTACCAGCAGGTCTCAATGTAGGTATTTTCGAAAGTGATGTAAGGCTGGTCAAGGTCGACCCAGTAACCGACTTTTTCGGTCAGGTCGTCCCACATATCCTTGTATTTCATCACTTCGTTGCGGCAGGCTTTGTTGTATTCGTCCACCGAAATGGTGCGGCCGATGTCTTCCTTGGTGATGCCGAGGGTTTTTTCAACGGCAAGTTCGATGGGCAGTCCGTGGGTATCCCAGCCGGCTTTGCGGGCCACATGAAACCCTTTGAGCGTTTTATAGCGGCAGAAAATATCTTTGATGGCACGGGCCATCACGTGGTGGATGCCCGGCTGGCCGTTGGCCGAAGGCGGCCCTTCATAGAAAATAAAAGGTTGATGGTCAGCGCGGTATTCGAGACTTTTATGGAAGATGTTATTCTGTTTCCAGAAATCGAGCACCTCGCTGCCTATGCGGGTCAAATTAAGTTGCTTGTATTCAGGATAGTTGTTTTGCATCCGGCAGAACGTTGAACGTGTTTTAAAAAAGGCTGCAAAGGTAGTAATTTTTATGAGAATTAACAGGATGGAATTAAACGGATTACGACGCCTCCAGGCCTTCCGGCGTCCGTCTTTGCGTCAGGCAGGGCGCAGGAGAGAATACAGGGTATGCCGTTGTATTAATGGTCCGTGCGAACCAGAATAAAATGAATAAATATGGCGCTTTATTGTTAAAATTTTTGTACTTTTCCCACATTGCTATGTGTGATAAGGCCGGCGGAATAATTGTTTTAAGGTATTGCTGTTTGAAAAAGGTGTTTAAGAAGCAGGAGTAATGAAACGGATGGAGACGCTTATTAAGGATTCCCGCGCAGGCGTTGCAACATAGCGAAGCGATCTCACCAAAGGTAAACGCAAGAGCGGGGGGAATTTGTGACTTTGACCATTTTATCATGAGAATTCTCTTTTTCTTCTTATGTATTATAGTACTACATATCAATACTGTTGCACAGGAATGGATACGATATTATGGCCAGGGGCAAAACGCTATTGCCTGGAATGTAACTGAACAATACGACAAAGGCTACCTGATAGCAGGAAGTATAAATTTATCAACTTATTCCTGGTTAGTAAAGACTGATGTAAATGGCAATGTACTATGGGATAAAAAGTTTGGTAACGGTAATTATATTACAGTTCTAATGAATGTTGAACAAACAACTGATGGAGGTTTCATACTTTGTGGCTCAACAATGAAATTATCATCTAATGATGCATTTATTCTAAAACTAAATCCATGTGCTGAGGTTGAGTGGTGTAAAATATTGGAAGGGCCAAATAATTTTGAAAATGGTATAAAGGTAAAGCAGTCGCCTGACGGGGGATATATAGTATTGACTGCCTATTATCCTACCAACCCCGAATCCAATATTTCATTATTTAAATTTAACCCCGCAGGTGATCTTGTATGGCATCAATTCTATCCTCATGCTAATTATTATAATGATGACCAACCATGTGATCTCTTGACTGATGGTGATGGAAACCTTATAACTGCCTCACGTTATGCCCCCGATTCAGGCACAAATTCACCTCAGGTTATCAGAAGCTACTTTGTTAAAACCGATACTGCCGGGAATAAAATATGGGACCTGGTTTATGGTACCAATAAACATTACTATAGCGATGTTTGGGAAACAACTAAAAATAGTAACGGTAAATATTATCATTCCTGCACCCATTCAGCTACAAATGGAACAAATCCCGGACTTATCTGGATCAGCCATAACGGGAGCGAGTCAGGAGATAAGGATATTTTTGAAACCGGTAGTCCAAATTTCTGTGGACTTTCAACCATTACGATGCTTCATGATACAAACCTGGTTTTCTTTGGTGGTTTTACAATTAATGGCACTTTCCAGTGGCAAGCCCTTAAAACTGATACATTAGGCAATATAATAAATTCTAGTAGTATTTCTGTAGTGATCTTGTATTGCTCCGCAACAAGAACCTTTGACGATAAATTTGTTACAGTTGGTGTGGACACTTATAACAATAAATATAGAATTGTCGCTTTAAAAGTCAACTCCAACTTAGAATACGACAGCCTCTACACCCAACCCTTTACCTACGACAGTCTGTGCCCGCACCCTATTGTAAGCGATACCATAGACCCCAACTGCGATAATGTAATTGTGAGCGTGGATGAACCTTTCAAAAAGCCGGAAACCACGCAGCTAAAGGTGTATCCTAACCCAACTGATAAAAACCTTACCATAGAGCTCCCCAAATACCTGGTGGTAACCGACAACAGCGGCAAGATACCTGCCACTACCATTTATCACCAGTGGTCGTCGGCCACGCTGCAGGCCATAGACTTACAGGGCAAAACCGTGTTGCAGCAGGAAGTTGCCAATACAGGCGTACCTTCCCAATTGGATGTTTCACGCCTGCCGGCGGGCATGTACCAGTTCCGGCTGGTGTACCGGGGCAAACCGGTGGCGGGGAGTAAAGTGGTAGTAAAATAAGAAATGGAACGAACAGAAATAACAAAGAAAAATTCCAGTGCACACGGCAGGGGACGCGCGCAAGCGGGGGTGGATTTTGGCGCGTGTAAATTTGTAAATAACTGCACATCCGCTTTAGCTGATTCAATTACTGGTATTTATTCTTATAACAGTGGCTTTGGCGTAAACAGCCTGTGCAACAGCAATGTTATTCCCTGTGATGATACTACTCACGGCGAATTCAGCGGTCTGAAATACGGCATTAAAGCGATTAGCAGCGGGGTATTAAAGTATATCCAAATTGATGACTGCCTGTTTTCAGACAATCTCAGGAGTGTGTATTTAAGTGGTATTACAGCGCCAAGGGTTAATAGAAATTTAATTACCACAAAAGTATCAACGTCTCAGGCTAATACTTCATGCGGCATTTATCTGAATAATTGTACCGGATACTCGGTCCAGGAAAATAAAATATCGGGCCATTATCCTTCCGGCATATCAGGTAACAGCTACGAAACCGGTATCGTTATCAACAACTCCGGCGAAGCCTCCAACGAAATTTATAATAATACTTTTACCAGGTTGCAAAACGGTATTACCGCCCAGGACGATAACCGGGGGCTGGTTTGCAAGTGTAATGATTATGATAGTGTCAAGTTCGACCAAAGTGCATTGGTTAGCGGAACACCCGGTAGTCTTGGAATAGCGCCGATGCAAGGTGCTTCAGACTCTGTAACTTCGCCGGCAGGTAATACATTCTCACCTCAACATACCACCCAACAACTCCCTGAAAGTGATTTGAAAAACCAGGGCGCAGCTTTTCAGTATTTTCATCATAGGCAGGCACAATCAGGTGTACCTCCAAGAGTCGAACCTGTTTATTTTAGTTCTTCCATTAGTCGTCAGAATACTGGATGGGATTACGATAAATTTACAGCCTGCCCATCCAGACTTAACGGGGGTGGTGTAGAAAATCCTATTGAATCTTCAGTCGAAAAATTAGTTCAAGCGCAAGCGCTTATTGATTCACTCGAAACCGGGCTTGACGAATTGGTTGATGGTGGTAATACAGAGGAAACGGCTGCTAATATTGTATTCAGCAATCCGGAGGAAGCTTTGGATATTTATAACGATTTATTAACAAAATCGCCCTACCTGAGCGATACGGTCATGACGGAAGCAGCAACTAAAGAAGAAGTGATTTCAAATACATTACTTCACGATATCCTTGTTGCCAACCCGCAATCAGCCACAAGTGATGAGGTATTGGACCAGTTGGACCAACGGATTGACCCAATGCCTGAAGATATGTACAACGAGATATTGCAAGGTGAAAACATTCTAGCGCCTCTGACAGCCGAAAAGGCCTCTATCGCTGCTTTGAAAACCGACAATACTACTCTGTACTACCATTTAATGAACAGGTACTTAGCCGATACATCACAATATGCCACCGATAGTCTGTTGTACCTGCTTGATGTTCAAAACACGTCAGAAGCAGCTTATTTGGAAGCATTCATACAACTGAATAACGGAGAATTTACAGCAATGAATTCCGCTTTATCCGGTATCTCTTCTGAATTTGATCTTAGCAATGAAGAACAACTATTGCATAGTTATTATCAGCAGTTTTTTGCACTATTACAGAAGATGCAAACCGACACACTTCCTGATTTACAAGCCGATAGCCTTACAACTGAACAGTTAGTAGAACTGGTGGAAAATTCCCCAGAGCCAGTAAAATCATATTCCCGTAACATCCTTGTTGCCAACCATGCAATAGAATATCTCGAACCTTACCTGTATGATGATGGTTTGAAAAGTTCAAGCATTAGAAAGAAGCACCGTATGGGAGCTTCAACCAAACAGGGTTCGCTATTGGTATTCCCTAATCCTGCCAAAGATTACATAATTGTGAGGTACAACCTTGCAAATGAGTTATCTGATGCTCAAGAAAAGGCAGTATTAGAAATAGTTAAAACAACAGGGCAGGTGATCCAAAGCCTGACCTTGCAAGCTGTTACAGGCCAAGTTATGGTTTCAACAAAAACTTTTGTACCAGGTGTGTATTTGATACACATTAAAGGAGTAAGCAAAAAAGTTGAAGCTATAAAATTTAACGTAATTCATTAATTCCTAATACCCATCCTGATTAAAATCAGGAGGGGTGTATTGCAAAAATCCCTGTCATGAAAATTGCTTTTTTCTTCATTTGCATTGTAGTACTTCAGATTAATACTGTAGTTCAGGAATGGGTTCATTATTATGGGCAGGGGCAAAATACTGTTTGCCGTTCTATTACCAATGATTATGATAAAGGGATGGTAATTAGCGGGATGATAGATGGATATACTTACTCATGGATTATAAAAACTGATATAAATGGTGAAATCATCTGGAATAAAAGAATAGGTAATGGTAACTATTACTGTTGGGGAGAAAATATAGAAAAAACATCAGATGGAGGTAAAATTCTATGTGGTACATGGCAAAAGGAAGACCCTGAATTTGATGTTTTTATCCTGAAGTTGAATGCATGTGGAGAAATTGAATGGTGCAAGACACTTTATACCCCAGGTCATTATGAACTATGTGGAAAAGTTAAACAAACGCCTGAAGGGGATTATATTTTAGCTGCGAATTATTTTGAAACCAATCCTTTTTCAAGAACATCACTTTTTAAATTTAATAGTTCAGGAGATTTGCTCTGGCAACAATTCTTTCCGCTTGAATACGCCTATTATAATGATGATGTGTATGATTTATTGGTTGACAATGATGGATATGTTGTATTGACCACTCGTTACTATCCTAATCCCGGTACAACGATGCCTGCTATCGAGAGACATCATTTGTTCAAGACCGATACAGCCGGTAACCTTCAATGGGACTTAGTATATGGCGCGGACAACTATTATTATGGTGGGCCCTGGAGTCTTACAAAAAGTAATACAGGGGCATATTATGAAGCCGGACGGCATCTGCAACAAAATATGTCAGAATCAAGCCCTGCATTTATTAAAGTATCAGCAGCAGGTAATCCGTTATACGATGCTGATGTAATAAGTAATGTTTATTGGGGCGGATTGAGCTCAGTTGATATCCTTCAGGATTCTTTATTGGTCATGGTAGGTGGCTATAGTCCGGATCCAAATACAAGTTATGATGCCTTTTTTAAGAGTGACACCAATGGGAATTTGAGAAAAACAAAAATAATCCAAAGAGCCTCAGGTAGTTACTGGACAGCATGCCAAACAGCAGATTCCAAATTTATTGCAGCAGGCAATGATGTTTACAATAATTCCTGGCGAATAGTTGTCGTCAAAGTCAACTCCAACCTGGAATACGACAGCCTCTACACCCAACCCTTTACCTACGACAGTCTGTGCCCGCACCCTATTGTAAGCGATACCATAGACCCCAACTGCGATAATGTACTGGTAAGCGTGGATGAACCTTTCAAAAAGCCGGAAACCACGCAGCTAAAGGTGTATCCTAACCCAACCGATAAAAACCTTACCATAGAATTGCCCAAATACCTGGTGGTAACCGACAACAGCGGAAATATACCGGCTACTACCATTTATCACCAGTGGTCGTCGGCCACGCTGCAGGCCATAGACTTACAGGGCAAAACCGTGTTGCAGCAGGAAGTTGCCAATACAGGCGTACCTTTACAATTGGATGTTTCACGCCTGCCGGCGGGCATGTACCAGTTCCGGCTGGTGTACCGGGGCAAACCGGTGGCGGGGAGTAAAGTGGTGGTAAAATAAGAAATGGAACGAATGGAAATATCAAAAAAAGATTCCCGCGCACGCGTCAGGAGACGCGCGCGAGCGGGCGTGGATTTTGGCGCGTGTAAATTTGTAAATAACTGCACATCCGCTTTAGCTGATTCAATTACTGGTATTTATTCTTATAACAGTGGCTTTGGCGTAAATAGCCTGTGCCACAGCAATGTTATTCCCTGTGATGATACTATTCACAGCGAATTTAACGGCCTGAAATATGGTATTAAAGCTATTTGCAGCGGAGTATTAAAATATATCAAAATTGATGACTGCTTATTCTCAAACAATCTCAGAAGTGTGTATTTGAGTGGTATTAATGTCCCGGAAATAACTAGAAATACTATACATACGAAGATAGCGACACAAACAATACCCTCATGTGGTATTTATCTTGATAATTCTACCGGATACTCATTGCAAGAAAACACTATTACAGGTAATTATAATGGATCAAACACATACGAGACGGGAATTATAATTAATAATTCAGGTACAGCGGATAATCTGGTATACAATAATATATTGTCGTTCCTTCAGGAAGGTATTAAAGCCCAGAATATCAATCGAAGTAGCAATGGGATTACAGGACTTGTTTGCAAATGCAATGATTTTACCGGGAATAAATCTGACGAGGTGGTATTCCTTAGCCAACAAAATCAAAATTGGGGAATTGCTCTTTATCAAGGTGATTCTCTTTCTGAAACAGGACCTGCTGGTAATACATTTTCGCAACGAAGTATGATAAAAACGTATGACCTTCAAAACCAAGGTGCAAGGTTTAAGTATTACCATCAACCAAATACATCTAATAAAAGATTGAAACCTGAGACCCAATTTTGTTCAAATGTCTATATAAAGCAGGTTATTTATGCTTATTATGAACCAACTTCTTGCCCTTCAAAACTTAGTAATGGTAATGGCATCCCAATTGAAGAAGCTAATGAATATCTACATACCATAAATGGAACCATAGAACAAAAGGAATCTGAACTTTATACTCTTGTTGATGGAGGCAGCACTGAAGAAATCACTGAAAATATCGTTAATAGTGTCCCTCCTGAAGCGCTTGAACTGAGAGATAATCTCTTGAGCAAATCACCTTATTTGAGCGATACTGCAATGCAAACAGCAGTATCCAACGAGTTTGTCTTACCAAATGTAATGATCAGGGATATATTAGTAGCCAACCCACAATCTGCTGGCAGCGAATCTGTTCTCAATGAATTGGATAAAAGGATTGATCCTATGCCTGAAGATATGTACAACCAAATCTTAGCAGGTGAATCCGTTTATTCTCCTCTCGAAGTTAAGGAAATGGAACTGGCCTCGTTGAAATTAGAAAGGGCTCAATTATTTGATTATTTGCTTGCATCTAAGATGACTGATACTACAGTTAGTTTAATTGATAGCCTGACCACTTTTCTACAAAATGAACAAACGCTTGAAGCTAAATACTTGCTTGCAACTCAGCAAATATATCACGGTGATACGGTTGATGCATTTAATACGCTGGAATCTATTCCGGTTGATTTTGAATTATCGCCACAGCAACAAACTGTTTATACCGAATACAATTCATACGCAGCCATCCTTAAAAACATAGTAAACGACACCCTGTGCGGTATGCAAGCAGATAGTATTCAAACAGTAGCATTGATGGCTTTAGTGGAAGAAGCTCATGAACCTATAAAGTCCTATGCACGGAATATGCTTTTATCTATTGGTAGGGTAAAATACAGCGAACCTTATCTATATTCTGATGAATTGAAATCAGAAAGGATAAAGAAAGAACACAAAATGAATCCATCACAACAGAATGATTATCTTAAGATTTATCCCAATCCCGCAAACAGCTATATAATAGTTGTTTATAATCTTGAAAAGCTTTTAGATGAATTCGTTTCCACTGCATCAATTGAAATATCATCAATCCAAGGCCAGGTCATTAAAAAAATAATTCTTGATCGAAAGATTGATCAGAAAGTGGTTTCAACTCAATTGTTATTTCCAGGTATCTATGTAGTATCATTAAAAGTAAGAGACAAAACAATTGAAACAAAGAAAGTAAATATTATTCACCCTTAAAATTAAAGCTCCCGCATAGATTTTTTTGTGCGGGGGAGCATCGTCTTCTATGAAAAAGGTACTCATACTGGTTATCTTCTTAATATCAGTTATAACGAAAAATGTTTTTTGTCAAACATGGATAAGATATTATGGGCAGGGCCTTAATGCTGTTTGCAGAAGCGTTACGAATGATTACGACCATGGATATGTTATTGGTGGAATGGTCAATAATTATAAATATATCTGGGTACTGAAAACTGATATTAACGGGAATATATTATGGGATAAAAGGATTGGTAATGGCATAAATGATGGCGGCATCAGTAATATTGAAAAGACAACTGATGGCGGCTATATTCTTTGCGGCTCATGGACAAAACTTAATCCTTCCTGGGATGCATTCATTATAAAGTTAAATCCCTGCGCTGAAATAGAGTGGTGTAAAGTGTTGGAGACACCTGATAATTTTGATAGGGGTATGAAAGTGATACAAACCTTCGAAGGAGACTATCTATTAATGGGAGCATATTTTATAACAAACCCCGAATCAAATATATCATTGTTCAAGTTTAATCCTATAGGTGAACTAGTTTGGCATCAGTTTTACCCATACGAATTCTTTTACAACCAGGACCAACCTTGTGATTTACTGGTTGATACAGATGGATATCTGGTAACTGCTTCCCGCTATGCTCCGGATTCAGGCACCATTTCCCCTCAAATCGACCGAAGTTATTTCATAAAGACAGATACCGCCGGTAATAAACTCTGGGATTTAGTGTATGGCATCAACAACCACTATTATAGTGATGTTTGGGGTACAGTCAGAAACAGTATGGACAAGTACTATCATTCCTGTACCCACTCAGGGGTCACTAGTACAAATCCGGGCCTTATCTGGATAAGCCATGACGGGAGTGAAGCAGGTGATAAGGATATTTTTGAAACTAATAGTTACAATTTTTGCGGACTGCCAACCATCACGCTACTGCATGATACCAACCTGATCTTCTTTGGTGGGTTTACCATCAATGGCAGTTTTCAATCACAAGTCATAAAAACTGATACATTAGGCAATATACTTAAATCAAGCGGCATTCCGGAAGTGGTTAATTATAATTCAACCACAAAAACATTTGACGATAAATTTATTACCGTTGCTGACGATGACTACAATTCAAAACTAAGGATTTGTGCCATTAAAGTCAACTCCAACTTAGAATACGACAGCATCTACACTCAACCCTTTACCTACGACAGCCTGTGCCCGCACCCTATTGTCAGCGATACCATAGACCCCAATTGCGATAATGTAATTGTAAGTGTAGATGAGCCTTTTAAAAAACCGGAAACCACGCAGCTAAAGGTGTACCCTAATCCTACCGATAAAAACGTCACCATAGAATTGCCCAAATACCTGGTGGTAAACGACAACAGCGGAAATATACCGGCCACTACCATTTATCACCAGTGGTCGTCGGCCACGCTGCAGGCCATTGATTTGCAGGGCAAAACCGTGTTGCAGCATGAAGTTGCCAATACAGGCGTTCCTTTACAATTGGATGTTTCACTCCTGCCGGCGGGCATGTACCAGTTCCGGCTGGTGTACCGGGGCAAGCCGGTGGCGGGGAGTAAAGTGGTGGTAAAATAATAAAGATTCCCGCGTACGCGGGCGGGGAATTTTCCCGGAGAAGGAAATGACCTGTTCCCTGGCCTGCCATGAATGATCAATCGCGTATTTTGAAACGATATCCAACGGAAAGGCAGAAAGCATAATACTTCTCCCTTGATCTGTTAAAAACAAGCGGGTAGTCGTATTTTACCGAGACCTGTAAGCCCTGCGTCCCGAAAAGCGGAATGGAAACGCCGAGCGCTGCATATAACCCTTTATTCATCCTGTCACTAAACTTCAGCGAACCCAGATTTTCAATATGTTTGACCGTAGTATCGTTTTTGTCGTTAAAGTCATTAATATCCACAATTTTTGAACGGATGAGATAACTTACATATCCGCCGCCTTCAAAGTACAGTTCTTTATACAGTTTAACCCGCAACAAAACCGGGACCCCAACATACGTTTTCGTTAAAAAGCTTCGCAATTCACCAAGCGGGGTTCCAAATTGATCACTTAATGGCATTACGAAATAATTACCCTTTTGATCCAGCATAAGCCCGGACCTCGCGCATAATGCGTCCGTTAACCGGTAGTCGGCCGTAACGCCTGTCATACCACCGATTTTTATTCCGTCATCGTGAATAATATTATCATTTCTGTATCCGGAAAATACGATTCCGGCTTCAGGAGTAACAGAAACAATCTGGCTGAAGAGGTTTGTGGAGCCGATACAAATTAAAAGGATCACCAAATATTTTTTCATCGTAAATAATTATTAATCGATTGTTTAATTGATTGGTATTACCGCTTGTTGTGCAAGTCTGATCCCGGCGTTCGGATTGAACTCCATGTTTGCTGTTTTACATTCGGAGACACCGCATCGCTAAGCTCACCGGCGTTAGTGTTTATAGCAAATATGTTTGTTTCATAACCAAAACACATCACAAAGCTAATAATTCATAAAATTATGACAAAAACCTGCTTATCAAACACTGTTGTCCGGTATAATCAGGAGTTTTTAAATCATTCACTTTCAGCCAAAAAACATTCCTTTGTAAATATTCCAGGATTTTGTAATTTTGCGCCCCTTATTTAAAGCGTTCATTTCGTGAATCCTTTGAAAGAATTTATCATCCCCTTTGTGGGCCTGGAGCTTGGAAATCACGAGTTTGATTTCGAAGCCGGCGACAAGTTCTTTGAACAATTTGAATACACGCAGATTCATTCGGCAAGGCTGAACGTAACGGTTACGCTGGAAAAACAGGAACGGATGCTCGTTTTTAACACCCGGATAAAGGGCGACATCGGAACGGTATGCGATCGTTGCGGCGGCGACTTCCGTCTGCCGGTCGAAGGCAGTGAACGGCTGATCGTAAAATTCGGCGAACAGTATGCCGAAGAAAACGATGAAGTGGTGATCATCCCGGATTCGGAATATAAATTCGACCTGGCGCCCTATATCTATGAATACGCCCACCTCATGCTGCCGGCCCGCATTGTTCACCCCGATGATGCCGACGGCAACCCGGCATGCGACCCGGAGATGCTAAAACGCCTCAGCGACCTGGCGCCGCACGAATCGGCCGATCCCCGGTGGGAAGCCTTAAAGAATCTGCATCCCGAAAAAGAATAAAACCAGCGATTTTAAATCGTTGTATAAAAGCGAACAATAACTATTAATAAATACAATCATGCCAAACCCAAAACATCGTTTTTCGAAAACGAGAACGGCTAAACGCAGGACTCATTACAAAATTGATGCTCCTACTGTTGCTATTTGTTCCAATTGCGGCGCTTCGGTGTTGTACCACCGTGTATGCCCCGAATGCGGTTATTACAGAGGCCGTCTGGCCATTGAAAAAAGCGCCACGGCATAGTGGTATTCTCCGTTTTCATAGGCGCCTGTACTAACAAACCATATTCGACATGAAGATCGGATTGGATGTGATGGGAGGCGATTTCGCACCCGGCGCCGTCATCGGCGGTGCGATACTTGCCCTGAAGGAACTGCCTTCCAGCGACCGGATAGTACTCATCGGCCCCGGTGAAGTGATCAGCGCCCATTTATCGGACGCCGGCATTTCGCCGGATCTGTTTGATATTGTTCATGCCCCCGACGTGATCGGCATGAGCGAACACCCTACCAAAGCCCTCAGCCGCAAGCCGGCTTCCACCATCGGCGTTGGCTTCAACATGCTGAAACATAAACAACTGGATGCATTCGCAGGCGCCGGGAACAGCGGCGCCATGCTGGTTGGTTCCATCTTCAGCGTCAACTCCATCCAGGGGATTATCCGTCCGGCTACGCCGGCTTTTGTCCCTCAGGAAAACGGCGGCATCAGCGTGCTGATTGATGTAGGGACCAATCCCGATGCCCGTCCCGATGCTATGCAGCAATTCGCCCTCCTGGGTTCCCTGTTTGCCAGCCATGTGCTGAAAATTGAAAATCCCCGGGTCGGCTTGTTAAATATCGGGGAAGAAGAGGAAAAAGGGAACCTTACAGCCCAGGCTGTGTACCACCTGCTGAAAGGATGGGAAGAAATTAATTTTATCGGGAACGTAGAAGGACGTGATCTCCTGCGCAACAAAGCCGATGTTGTTGTATGTGATGGCTTTACCGGTAACATCGTCCTGAAATCCATTGAAAGCATGTACCGCATCATGGCGAAAAGGAAACTTCTCGACGACTACTTCTCCAGGTTTAATTACGAGAACTACGGCGGAACTCCGATCCTGGGCATTAACGGAATCGTGATCATGGGACATGGCATCTCGAATGATATTGCCATTAAAAACATGATCCTGATGGGGCGCGATATTTATGAATCCCGCCTCGTAGCAAAAATAAAACACTCCCTGGTTGATATTGCCGGGAAGACAAATATGGCGTCAGCCTTATAAACTCCTGAAAAACTTGCAATTAAAACACCGTCGGTTGACAAATCCTGTGAATATACATTCGTTGCATAACCAGGTTTTAACGAAACGGTAGCCTGTACTTAAACCAGAACAAATCAGGAATTGATGACAAAAATCAGAGCTGCAATTACCGGTGTCGCCGGATATCTTCCCGAATACATCCTCAACAATGAAGAATTGAGCCGGATGGTTGATACCACCGAGGAGTGGATTATGACCCGCGTCGGCATCAGGGAACGTCATATCCTCAAAGAGCCGGGAAAAGGTTCGAGCGACATGGGAGCCGAAGCCGTTAAAAAGCTCCTGGCCAAAACCAATACTTCGCCCGATGATATTGACCTCCTGATTTGTCCGACGGTGACTCCGGATCATCTTTTCCCGGCAACCGCCAATATCATCAGCCATAAAACGGGGATCAAAAACGCCTTTAGTTTTGATATAAACGCCGCCTGTTGCGGGTTTATGTATGCCCTTCAAACGGCATCCCAATATATCGAAACCGGGTACCGAAAAAAGATCATCGTGGTAGGCGCCGAAAAAATGTCGGCCATTACCGATTATACCGACCGTACTACCTGCCCGCTGTTCGGCGATGCCGCCGCAGCCGTTTTACTAGAACCGACCGAAGATGAAGTGGGGATCATGGATGCCATACTTCACAGCGACGGCGTGGGATTCACCCACCTTCACATGAAAGCCGGCGGATCGGTAAAACCGCCTTCACACGAAACGGTTGATGCCCGCGAACATTACATCTACCAGGAAGGCCAGGCTGTTTTCAAATGGGCTGTTTCGAAAATGGCCGATGTATCGGTTGAAATGATGCACAAGCACAATCTCACTCCCGATAACCTGGCATGGCTCGTCCCTCACCAGGCTAACCTCCGTATCATTGATGCCACCGGTAACCGGATGGGATTGCCTCCCGAAAAGGTGATGGTAAATATCCAGAAATACGGAAACACTACCTCGGCAACCATTCCCTTATGCCTTTGGGAACTGGAAAACAAGCTGCACAAAGGCGATAATCTCATCCTCGCTGCTTTTGGCGGCGGTTTCACCTGGGGATCCATCTGGCTCAAATGGGCTTACGATCCCAAATAATACCTGTTGCTACATATCCGGCTAATTAATCAAAATCATGCCGGACAGGTATTTGCCTGCCGCAACAGGCGCACAAATACAATATTTATACTCACTTGCATTGACTCTGTAAACCCCGGCAACAACCCCGGTTTACAGGTTCCGGAATGACCCGCACATGCACCCTGCCATTTGTAGGAACAAACTTTGCTATTATGAAACTGTTAAGAAACATTTTACTGAAACGCCTTTCCCTTGCGGTTGGCATAATTCTGTTCCTGAGTGTTACAGCCGCTGCCCAGCACCCGAAAAATACCGCATACGTTGAAAAATACAACAGCATGGCAGTTGCCCTCATGCATGAATACCAGATTCCTGCCAGCGTCATACTGGGAGTAGCCATGGTCGAGAGCGGTTCCGGCACCTCGTTATTAAGCCGCAAATTCCATAATCATTTCGGGGTTATGGGCAAAAACACCCATGCCGTGAAAAAACTCGGCAAACATTCAAAATACAGGGAATTTGAATCGGACACTGCTTCCTTCCGTTATTTTTGCGAACTGATGAGCCGGAAACAATTCTATCGCGAACTGGTAAAAACTTATGACCACAAGCAGTGGGTGAAAGCCATCAGAAAATCAGGATATGCCTCAGCAGCGAGCCATTGGCAGGAACATGTTCTCACTGCTATTGAAAAAAACAACCTTACCTGTTACGATACCCCTGAACCTGATCCGCTGAATTATTTGCCACGCGACATAAACGGTGTAAAAACCAACGGTATGCTTGTAAACTCATGCTTCGTACCGGTAAAGAAAACCGTTTCGCCAATTCCTGCCTCCACCAGCAATTTGAAGGCTTCAAAATAAGCGCCGTCAATTTCGCCGGGCAGATGCGCGTCGGAATTCACCATTACCGGTATATTCATTGTTTTCAACTGCTTCAGGATCCCGAGGCCGGGATAGGTAGTATCGGAACGCTTCTTATAAATGCCGCGGGTGTTCACTTCGGCAATTACCCCTTTCTCCCTGACCAGCAGCAACGTTTCGTTCACCAGGTTTTTGTACCAGGTTTCATCTTCGCTGAAATAGCGCCCGCGGTTGTGCATTTTGATCTTATCCAGATGGCCGATGATATCAAACCGCTGTGTTTCCAGCATCTGGTTTACCTGCTGATAATAGGCAGTAACAGCTTTGCGGATATCGCCATGGAAATATTCCTTTAACCCGGCATCGTAAATCTCGGCCGCCGGACCATCGATGAACCACAAATTTCTGCCCGAAGGGCTGTTTACCAGATGGACAGAGCCTATCAGGTAGTCGGGATTGTATTCCTTTTCGATGGCCGAAAAATCTTGCGACATGCCGCGCACAAAATCCACCTCAAAACCGGTATAAACGGCAAGCCTGCCCGAATATTCCCGCTTCAGTGAATCCATCAAAAGCAGGTATTCTTCTTTCCGTTCGGGTTTAAAGGAAAAACCGTTTTCGAATGGAAGCGGTGAATGCTCGGTAAAGCCGAGTATGCCGAAACCTTTTTCAACGGCCAATTCAGCGTATTCGCGGGGATGAGCCTTCCCGTCGGAAAAAAAACTATGCGTATGATGGTTGGTCAGCATTCGTTATCAATATAGAATGAATGTCACACTCACGCCCGATTTGATCGTGATGTTTTTAAAAGCAGGTTCCGGCTGATTTTGGTCAGAACGGACTCTGCTCTCAAATAACACTGAATTGACGGCTGATTGAACAAAAGCGTCGGCGGCAGTATTTTCCGTTATATAGATGGCCTTACCGATTTGCTGCCCGATGCATTCAGCCATAGCTTCAGCTTTCCGCTTTGCCGCTTTTACCGCTTCGAGTCGCAGGTCGAAACGTTTTTGTGCCATCTGGGAATGGTCGATTTTGGTGATGGAAATATTTGAAATTTCCTCCTCACTTAAAGCCTTTATTACTTTCCCCGCTGTAGCGGCATCATGAACCAGCAAACTGAAGTGTTTTGAGCCTGCAACCTTATCTTTCAGGAAATACTGCATATAACTGCTCGACAAATCTTCAACGGTTAAATCCCCTGATACATTGATTCCCAGGGCCGTCAAGCGCCCTTTCATCCTGCTTTCAAGCATTTCAAGCGAAATTCTTCCTTTTGTATCCGACTCGTTTAAAACTATGGCCAGGTAAATCATATCAGGTACAACCTCCAGTTCGGCTGTGCCGGTAACTTCAATATATGGCTGATCAAGGAAGCTCTTTTGAACGGTTTGGGCCGTCACGCCGATACCGGCAATGGCCAGGAGGAGGAGAATCAATGCTTTTTTCATGATAAAAGAGATTGGATTGGTTATCTGGATTTTGAAAATTGGACATTACTTGTTTTCTGCCTCCACAACCCGGTACACCTTATCGTTCCTCCTTACCGTGCGCGAAACCCTGAAAGTAGGATTGTCGCCTTTAACAACCTTTTCAACGGTTTTGTCATCATTGACCATTGTATCGATCACCGCCTCGTAAACGCCGGTTGTGGGCCCGACAATCTGCACCCGGTCGCCGGTATTGAGTTCCTGCGTATCCATGCGAATGTGCGCGATGCCGCTTTTAGCAAAATAGTTGGCGACGATACCGATATATATCTTCTTTTGTGTAGCCAGTGAACCATGAACCGGCGACCATTCTCCGAGTTTCCGTCCCAGGTAGTAACCTTCCCAGAAACCCCTGTTGTAAACGGTTGCCAGCTCTTTGTCCCAGCGAGCTATATTTTCCGGCGTATAGTTACCCGAGTAATAAGTGTCAACAGCTTCACGGTAACAGCGGGTCACCGTTTTCACATATTCGGGCGAACGCCCCCGGCCTTCGATTTTCAGCACTTTCACACCGGCAGCCAGCACCCTGTCGAGTAAATGAATGGTTTTGAGGTCCTTTGGCGACATGATATATTCATTGTCGATCTCAAGCTCGGTTTCACTCTCCCTGTCGTGAACAATATAACGGCGGCGGCAATCCTGCAGGCACGAGCCACGGTTGGCCGACGAATTGTGGTTATGCAGGCTCAGGTAACACTTTCCGCTGACAGCCATACAAAGTGCGCCATGAACGAATATTTCAATTTTAACCCTTTCGCCTTTGGGCCCGCGGATATCCTGTTCTTCAATCTGCCTGGTGATGGCGGCCACCTGGTCCAGCGTCAGCTCCCGGGCGGTGACCATCACATCGGCAAAGCGGGAGTAAAATTTCACCGCTTCTATGTTAGTGATGTTGCATTGTGTGGAAATATGAATTTCAACGCCCTGCTGCCGCGCATATCCGAGTACGGCAAGATCGGAAGCGATGATGGCCGTAATTTTATGCTCTTTCGCTGCATCGACGATCGCTTTCATCTCCTCAATTTCTTCATCATATACAATGGTGTTGAGTGTAAGATAGCTCTTCACCTTGTACTGGCGGCAGATGCGGGTTATTTTTGACACGTCGCCGAGGGTGAAATTCACACTGGAGCGCGCCCGCATATTCAGCTTCCCTACCCCGAAATATACCGAACCGGCCCCGCCCTGTATGGCAGCCATCAGCGATTCGTAGGAACCGACCGGCGACATGATCTCAATATCGTGCAATGGGTTTTTTTTGCAAAAATAGGAAAATCTTCGGCGGGGAACCTTAATCCCGCTGGAGCCGGAGGAGCGGACAAAGAGGTTGCTCTCAGGGATGTCAATTCTTCGGGATACGGCAGGCGTGCTTTCTTAAATTCGTTCAACAAGCTTTAGGACAGTTGCAGGTGATTTATGGTCAGGACTGAAGGCCCAAGATTATACCTGTTTTTGGTTGGCCTGCAGTTTCGGGTGTCCGGCGCCGGTTTACTGGTCACAGAAACCGGAATATTATCATTATCCGTTCCCCCAAATTTCTGTTGCTTTTCTCCCGGTTCATCACGGTCAATCCAAAATTTTAAAAATGCCCGTAACATCAAAGACTTTACCTTTGTCAAGACAATTTCCGGATTATGAAACGCATCACTAAAATATTGCTTGCAGTGCTTACCGGCCTGCTGATGGCTTTCGGCTGGCCTGAACACGGATTCCCGCTATTACTTTTTATCGGATTTGTGCCCATCTTACTGGTTGAGCATGATCAATGGAAAAAGAGGAAAGAGAACAGTTGGTTCGGCATCTTTGGATATGCGTACCTCGCTTTTCTGGTATGGAATGCACTCACAACATACTGGATTTATAATTCAACGCTGGTCGGAGGCATCGCCGCGATAATGCTGAACACGCTGTTCATGACCATTGTGTTTACATTGTTTCACATCACGCGCCGAACCATGATAGGCGGGAATGGCGGTTACCTGGCGCTCATCGGCTACTGGCTATCGTTTGAATATCTTCACCTTCGCTGGGACCTTAACTGGCCCTGGCTTAACCTTGGACATGGTTTTGCAGCCTATAACAAATGGATTCAGTGGTACGAATATACCGGTGTTTTCGGAGGTTCGCTCTGGATTCTGCTGGTAAATATCCTGCTTCTTATGATTATCCGTGATGTTCTCGATAAAAAATCATCCATCAGGAAACAGGCGCTTCCGCTTCTCGGCGCCTTATTATTGATAGCATTGCCCGTTTTGTTATCCCTCATTATGTATAACCGGTACCGGGAAAAACAGGCGCCGGTAGATGTGGTGGTTGTTCAACCCAATCTTGATCCCTATAGTGAGCAATACGAAATGGCTCCTTCGGATGTGCTCGACCGTATGCTCAGGCTGGCCATGACCAAAGCCGACAATAATACCCAATTTGTCGTTTGTCCCGAAAGCGCCCTCCAGGAATATGTTTTTGAAGACCGTTTTGAAGAATCAGCCAGTTTGAAAGCCCTGAGGCAGTTCAATCAATCATACAGGAAAATAGCGTTCGTCTCCGGCATATCAACCCGGAAAGTTTTCGAAACGGGTGAACCGCTCAGCATGACCGCCAGAAAATTCAAGGATGTCGACCGTTATTATGACGCTTACAATACGGCCCTCTATGTAAAGCACGACGGCACATTTCAGAAATATCACAAATCGAAGCTCACCCCCGGCGTTGAGAAAATGCCTTATCCAAGGTTATTCAAGTTCCTCGAAAATTATGCCATCGACCTCGGCGGAACAGTCGGCAGCCTTGGCATTGATGCTGATCAGATACCTTTCAGCGTAAACGACTCTTTAAAGATTGCACCCTGTATTTGTTACGAATCGGCTTACGGCGAATTCATGAGCAACTTTGTCCGCAACGGTGCCAACCTGATTTTCGTCATCACAAACGACGGCTGGTGGGGCAACACCCCCGGCCACCGGCAACATTTACTATTTTCATCCGTCATGGCTATTGAAACTCGCCGCAGCGTGGCCCGTTCAGCCAATACGGGAATATCCTGCTTCATCAACCAGCGCGGCGATATAATGCAACGTACCGCCTATTGGACACCCACGGCCATCCGCCAGCAAATCAATGCAAACACGGGACTTACATTTTATGTTAAATACGGCGATTATATCGGAAGGCTCGGAATACTCGTTGCAGCGCTGATGGCCTTACTAACTTTGACATTCAGCCTCCGTAGCCGCGCCAGATCACTTCACGCCCGATAATCTCCCGGATACAAAAAAGCAGTATCCAAAAACGAAATTCATTATCCGGTACAAAGGCTTCCCCTTATCCAGGGAAGCTTTTGTTTTTTACATTAATAAAAGTTGATATATTCAGGCGAATTTTTTTTAATTTCGCTATTCCTATTGTAACACCGGGGTTCCCCCTTTGAACACACAAGAATTTCTACTCACACAAAAATCCGGAAGCATCCCTGTACTAATGAAGTATTCACTTGAAAAACCTCTTTCTACTCCCGAAATTGAGAATCCCGATACCTTATACGGATTTATAACTTTTGCTTCCCGTTATTTCATGTCGGCAAACCAATGGGATGAAAATCTCGGGTTTGTCCTTGACCGGTTGCAGGCAGTGACAACGGCCGGCAGGATTTGCCTTTTTTCAGCCGACAGCCTTGAGAAATACGATAGTAAAGAGGATATCCGTGTATGGAGTTGTTCAAAAAGAAAGCAACAAAGCCGGTTTTCGGCTGCCCCCGCCCTCCTTACCGAATCGCTCATAAAATGGATTCCTGCATTACGTCAGAACAGGGTCATCCGTTCAGACGGAAATTCCATCAATCCGGCAGCAGGGAAACTAACGGAATGCCCATCGCTGATCATCATTCCGGTATTTTCAGGCAATGATTGGTGGGGCGCCCTTACCCTTGAATTCAGTGCAGACGCATACCGCCAAAAACGGATGGAACACAGGATCATCAGGTTTTTTTGCCAGATGATGGGTTCAGCCATCCACCGTCAACGATTGATTGATGCCATAAAAGTTGATAAGAGCTATTTCGAAGAACTATTCGAAAGCTCGCCGTTTGGAATTGCAGTTCTGAATTTAGATGGCGAACTCCAGCATATCAACCGGGGGTTTACGAACATTTTCGGGTATGATGAAAAGGATCTAGCCGGGAAAAAACTCGATGATATACTTCCTGCCCCGGAGGAGCGGGAAAATGCCCGGGAACTGACAGAACGCTCGCTGGCAGGCGAAGAGGTATCGTTCGAAACCATCAGGTACCGGAAAGACGGCGCCCCCCTGTTTGTATCGGTTCTCGTGCGGCAACTGCACCCCACGCCTTTTGAATCTTCTGTCTATAGCATTTATATTGATATCACAGAACGTGTTAAAACCCAGCAGCAACTTACCGAAAATAAAACAAAATATCAGAGCCTGTTTGAAACATCAAGCGATGGCATCTGCATATTCAGGAAAGGACTCCTGATCGAAGCGAACCACCGTTTCTATGAAATGCTGGGATGCAGACCGGATCAGGTGATTGGTTCTTCCATTTTCAACTTTTCACCTGAATTTCAGCCCGACGGATCTCCTTCCATTATGAAAGGCAGGAGTTATTATCGCAAGGCATTATCCGGGGAAACAGCCTTTTTTGAATGGCTTCACCAGCGTCCCGATGGCAGCCGGTTTTTTGGCGAAGTAATCCTGACACGCTTTGAGCTTTTCGGACAGTTATATGCCCAGGGAATTTTACGTGATATTTCGAGGCGCAAAGCAACCGAAGAACACCTGCAAAAACGGTACGAATTCATCAATTTCCTGAGTAAAGCCTCGGCCGACCTGATCAACCTGGACCCGGCCCACATCGATAAAGCCATCACCGAAGCGCTGATGTATTCGGCAAAATTTGCAAACTGCGGACGGGGCTATGTGTATCTCATCGACCCGGTTAAAAATACTTCCGACCTGGCATTCGAATGGGAAGATAGTAATATAGTCAATACAAATAGTTTGATCCGGCGCCTTGCGATGGACCAGTATGCTCCGTTACAGGAGTTATTAAATACCAGGCAAGTATTACAGGTTCAGAAATCGCAATTGAACGGACAAGATGATGCGTTGCATATCGGTGAACTTTTCGATTCTCTCGGCATCAAAGCGTTAATCATAATCCCTATGCTGGTTGATAACCACTACACCGGGTTTTTAGGCTTTCACAGCAGCGCTGAAATGAGCTGGCCCGAGGAAACCCTGAATACTCTCCGCCTCAGCGGGCAGATTATCGCCAATGCCATCGACCGGAAAAGGGTGAACCGGGAGTTGAGTGAGGCCAAACAGAAGGCTGAAGAATCCGACCGGCTGAAAACAGCTTTCCTCGCCAGCATGTCGCATGAAATCAGAACACCGATGAACCACATTATCGGCTTCATTGAGTTACTGAAAGACCCTTCACTATCCGAAACCGAAAGAAATGAGTTTCTTTCCATCATCCGGAACAGTGGGAATCACCTGTTAAGCCTGATCGATGATATCATCGACATTGCCAAAATAGAATCGGGGCAAATGGAATTGCACCCTGTCGAACTATCGCTCAACGATTTCCTGAATGATCTGTACCTCGCATTCAGGGAACAATTCCATAAATCGCCGAAAAGCAATATCCATTTCAGGCTTGACCTGCCGGCAACTCCCGAAAACTGTTATATCCAGACAGATACCATGAGATTGCGGCAGGTAATCACCAACCTGCTGTCGAATGCCATAAAGTTTACGCACAACGGCCATATCCGTTTTGGATTTGAAAAGCAGGACGAACACACCCTGCGGTTTTTTGTGGAAGATACCGGCATCGGCATTCCGAAGGAAAAAACAACAGACAATTTTTGAAAGATTCAGGCAGCTCGATTACAGTTATTCGCGCGAGTACGGCGGTACCGGTTTAGGGCTTGCCATTTCCAAAGGGCTGGTGGAATTACTGGGCGGTGAAATCGGGGTAAAATCAGAGCCCTCTGTTGGATCAACATTTTATTTTACCATTCCGTACATTCCTCTGTCGGCCGTTCAGCAACAGGCGGCTGTATCTGCCAAAACTTCAGGGAAGTATAATTTTGAAGGTAAAACCATTCTCATTGTTGAAGATGATGAAATCAATTACCACTTCCTCAACATTATACTGGAACGGACCGGAGCGCAGATACTGCATGCCGCCGACGGACAAAAAGCAATTGATATGGTTAAAGCAAACCATGTTGACCTTATCCTGATGGACATCCGCATTCCCGTGATTGACGGCTATACGGCGACGCGGATGGTGAAAAACCTCAGGCCGGACCTGCCCGTAATTGCCCAGACAGCCCATGCGCTCGACGATGAAAAAAATTTATGTATCGAAGCCGGCGCCAACGATTATATGGCCAAACCCATAAACCGCAAACAGTTGCTCCTGAAAATTTCCCGTTATCTCATCAACGAAGAATGACTGAATTTGTAATAGTTACGCAAAGTTGCAGATTAAGCGTTAATTGATTGATTGCAAAATTTTTACTACTTTTGCAATACTTTTTAGAGTCAGGCAACCTATGGAGAAAACCAAGGTATTATTTGTTTCGCAGGACATCACCCCTTATCTTAAAGATAGCCCTATGGGGCATATTTCCAGGCACTTACCCCAGGGAATACAGGAACGTGGCCGCGAAATACGCACATTCATGCCCAAATTCGGCAATATCAATGAACGGCGCAATCAGTTACATGAAGTTATCCGGTTATCGGGAATGAACCTCATCATTGACGACACAGACAATCCGCTTATTATTAAAGTTGCTTCTATCCAGTCGGCAAGAATGCAGATTTATTTTATAGATAATGAAGACTATTTCCAGCGAAAGTACGTTTTCCGGGACAAGAACAACGTATTTTTTGAAGACAACGATGAACGGGCAATCTTTTTTTCGCGCGGAGTGCTGGAAACCGTAAAAAAACTCGGTTGGGCTCCCGATCTTGTTCATTGCCACGGATGGATGACTTCGTTTATGCCGTTGTATATCAAAAAAGCATACCACGATAATCCGTTGCTCAGCAATTCAAAGGTTGTTCTTTCGGTGTATGATGACCAGTTCGATGAAACGCTCAACAACAACATCGGTAATAAAATAAAACATGAAGGCATTACCGCCAAAGACCTTAAACATTTTAAAAAGCCGACTTTTGCCAACATTATGAAAGCCGGTATCGACTTTGCCGATGGCATTATTGTCGCCAGCCCGGAAATAAATGCCGAAGTTCATGAATATGCATTGAATTCAGGGAAACCTGTGCTGGATTACCAGCCCGAAGAAACATACATTGATGCATACAACGAATTTTATGATCGGATTCTGTCGGCCTGAGAAAACGGGAATAATTAAAAAAATCTAATTACCTCAAACATCATATCCTTGAAACTGTTTCGTAACGCTTTCCTGTACCTGATCCTTGCCTCACCGGCAGTGCTTTTTACTACCTGCACCAAGGATCCCGACTTAGTAGGCCTTAACCTCGTCTCACCATCTGAACTTCTCAAACTCGGATATACCGACACGGCTCAGATTGTCGCTTATACGGTAAAAGTTGATACGGTTAGCACCCAAAAGTTAACCTATGCCCTTATCGGCAGCATGAACGATCCGGTTTTTGGTCAGACTGATGCAACTTTCTATTCCCAGATCCTGCTCGTTGATGAAGGTTCCGATTACGGTACTTCCCCTGTATTCGATTCAGCGTATCTCGTGCTGCCTTATCATGGCGTATACGGCGACACCATGTCAAACATGACTTTCCGTATTTATGAACTCACGCAGCCATTGGATGCTACCGATACAATGTATTCCTTCAATACGGTTCCTTATGACGAATCTCATTTGTTAGGTTCCCTGACATTTGTCCCCCGGCCACACGACAGCGTATATATCGACGGAACAAAAACTGCGCCTTCATTGAGGATACCGCTAACCGAATATTTCGGCCAACGGATGCTTTCAATTTCTGCCGATTCGCTGGATGATAATGATAGCTTCCTGAATTGCTTTTATGGTATCTGTATCGTCGCCGAAAAGCAGGAAACCCCCGGAAAGGGATCAATCCTTTATTTCACGGTTCCGTCGAGTAAAAGTATGATTACCCTGAATTATCACAATACAGAAGATACTACAAAAGCCTATTATATAATCAACACGAACTGTATGCGTTTCGGGAATTATTCCCACAATGGTTATTCCTCGGCTTCCCCCCTGTTGCAGCAACAATTTTCGGGCGATACCACCGTCGGAAATCAATACCTCTTCCTCCAGAGTATGGGAGGCTGCAGGGTACGGCTTCGTTTTCCTTCGGTACCGGACTGGCAAAGCAAGCACCACCTCATAGTCAACGATGCTCAACTGATTTTCACCAATGCATCACCGGGGTCACAGTATACCGAACCGGCTTCCCTGGCTCTCATGCAGATTGACGACGACAACGTAAGCATTGGAGATTATCTGGACGACCAACTGGAAAGCTCAACCTATTTCGATGGAAATTACAATGAAACAGATCATACATATCGTTTCAGGGTTACCCGGTATATACAACAATTGATGACCGGCAAAGTTGAAAACAACGGATTGTACCTCATTATATCAGGCGCTGCCATCAATTCCGACCGCCTGATTCTTAACGGCCCTCAGAACCCTTACGGAAAGCTGAAACTTTTTGTTAAGTATACGGTGCTAGATTAATAATCCCTGCCGTCAGGCCGCCTTTTATCCTTTAGGAAAAAAAGAGCATCCGTTCCGGAACCGGAAGTCCTGGACCAGGAAACCGGAGTGGAATCCTTCAGCCTTCCGTACAAGCTGGGAAACCACTAAAAGCCTGGCAAACAACCTGTACACCTGATACCCGTTTACCAAAATCCGCCATCAGCAGGAAGCACAAATGCTCACCTCCGGTATTCTTTAAGCACATTCCCTTATTTTTCAGCACCTGATTAAAAGTTTTTCTAATTTTACTGCCGGCTCCATCACTTTGTGACGGTAAGTTAATTAATCATTGATTAAAGTCTAGTTTATATCATGTGTGGAATTGTCGGGTATACAGGCTACCGGAAAGCCAGTGAAGTTCTTATTCCAGGTCTGAAACGACTTGAATACCGGGGTTATGACAGTGCCGGAATAGCCTTGCTGAACGGGGAATTATCAGTTTTTAAAACTGCCGGAAAAGTGGCAGATCTTGAATCATTGATCAGTTCCTGCGACCTCGAAGGTTCGATTGGCATTGCCCATACCAGGTGGGCTACCCACGGGGAACCTACCGATGCCAATGCGCATCCCCATTTGTCAAAATCAGGCAAAATAGCCATCATTCACAACGGCATCATCGAAAACTATGCCGTACTGAAGGAAGAGTTGATGAACCGGGGCTATACTTTCAACAGTGAAACCGATACCGAGGTCCTGGCACACCTTATTGAAGATGTCCAGTTAAATGAAAAATGCGGGCTGGTTGAAGCCGTCCGTCTGGCGCTGGGGCAGGTAACCGGGGCTTATGCGATTGCCGTGCTTGCCGAAGAGGAGCCTGATACCCTGATTGCTGCCCGAAAAGGGAGCCCACTGGTGTTGGGTATCGGCGAAGGCGAATATTTCCTGGCTTCCGATGCAGCCGCCATTGTAGAATATACACGACAGGTAATCTATCTGAACGATTACGAAATAGCCATCATAAGCCGGGAAAACGGCTACCGGATCATCACGGTATCCAATACCGAAAAGACTCCTTACATACAAACCCTTGAAGTAAGTCTCAGCGCACTTGAAAAAGGCGGTTTTGAGCACTTCATGCTGAAAGAAATCTTTGAACAGCCGCGAACTGTCCGCGACAGTATGCGGGGAAGGCTGAATATGGAACAAGGATCGGTGATCCTTGGCGGAATTGAAGAATACACCCGTAAACTGTTAAATGCCAGGCGTATCATCATGCTGGGCTGCGGGACTTCCTGGCACGCCGCCCTTGTAGGAGAATACCTGATCGAAGAACTGGCCCGCATTCCCGTTGAAGTGGAATATGCTTCGGAATTCCGTTACCGCAACCCGCTGATCAGTGAAGATGATCTGGTCATTGCCATTTCGCAATCGGGCGAAACCGCCGATACCCTGGCTGCCATCGAACTTGCCAAATCGAAAGGAGCCACCATATTGGGCATTTGCAACGTCGTTGGTTCCTCCATTGCCCGGGCAACCCATGCAGGTTCCTATACCCATGCCGGTCCTGAAATCGGGGTGGCTTCAACCAAAGCGTTCACCTCACAGGTTACCATATTGACCCTCATGGCGCTGATGCTGGCCGAACGTAAAGGCACCATCGCAGCATCGCGTTACTATCGCCTTTTACATGAATTGAACTCGGTTCCCGAAAAAATTGAGAAAGTGCTGCAGTCCAATTCCAGGATCAGGGAAATTGCGGTAAAGTTCAGTAAAAAGCGAAACGCCCTTTACCTCGGACGAGGCATTAATTTTCCTGTAGCCCTCGAAGGCGCGTTAAAACTGAAAGAGATCTCCTATATACACGCCGAAGGATATCCGGCAGCCGAAATGAAACACGGCCCCATCGCCCTGATCGACGACGAAATGCCGGTGGTAGTCATAGCTACCAGGAAAGGTAATTATGATAAAGTGATCAGCAACATACAGGAAGTGAAAGCAAGAAAAGGAAAGGTGCTGGCTATTGTTTCCGAGGGCGATGAAACCGTTTGCTCAATGGCCGATCATTGCATCGCAGTTCCCGAAACCGATGAGATGCTCGTTCCCCTTATTGCGACTGTTCCGTTGCAGTTGCTGGCTTATCATGTTGCCGTGTTGCGTGGCTGTAATATTGACCAGCCAAGGAATTTAGCCAAGTCGGTAACAGTGGAGTAAGGCACCATGCAGAAGGATGCTTCAGGTCAGCAGCATTGACCCTGAAAGGATCCTGTTTCCTGTTGGTATCGGCTTTATTATCTTTTGCTTTCAGACTCTATCAGGCATTAGCCCTCATGTTATGCCTGTTCTGTTAAAAAGGGCCTCATCCAGGGCATTTATCCATTTGGTATATGTAAAATATTTTGAATATATCATACCGGTATTTTCAAAGGTCAAAAAGTCCTGTTTTTCAAGATAATTTATTCCGTTTCTGTTTATTGAATAACAAAAACAAATATTTTTGCACCAAAATTAGGGGCTATGAATATTTCGCACATCGAGCACATCGGAATTGCTGTTAAAAATCTGGAAGAAAGTATTTTATACTGGGAAAAAGTATTTGGGTTAAAATGCTATTCCATCGAAGAGGTAAAGGATCAAAAGGTGAAGACCGCCTTCTTCATGGTTGGGCAGACCAAGATAGAGTTGCTCGAAAGCACCGATCCGGAAGGCCCGATCGGAAAATTCATCGAGAAGAAAGGGGAAGGCATCCACCACATGGCCTTTGCCGTCAAAGACATTGAAAATGCTCTAACGGAAACCGAAGCTAAAGGGATTCAACTCATTGATAAAACGCCGCGCCAAGGCGCCGAAGGCCTTCAGATAGGTTTCCTTCATCCAAAATCAACCTTTGGCGTTCTCACCGAATTGTGCGAGGATAAAAACAAATAATCCTTTCTTACTGAATTCTTCATTCCGGAGCACAAGATCAATCCTTAAAGGATCATAAATCATTTATAATAATACACTACATCATCATGGCAATAGAAAATAAAATTCAACATCTCCTCGATAAACGCGATGAAGCTGCATTGGGTGGAGGGAAAAAGCGCATTGATGCCCAGCATAAAAAGGGCAAATTAACGGCCCGCGAACGCATTGATTTACTGCTGGACGAAGGCAGTTTTGAAGAGTTTGACATGTTCGTAACACACCGGTGCAAAGATTTCGGTATTGAAAATGAAAAGTATCTTACCGATGGCGTGATAACCGGTTACGGAACCATCGACGGCAGGATAGTTTATGTATTCTCGCAGGACTTTACCGTTTTCGGAGGTTCGCTGAGCGAGATGTTTGCCAGGAAGATTTGCAAGGTTATGGATCAGGCCATGAAAATGGGAGCCCCGCTGATCGGAATTAACGACTCAGGTGGCGCCCGTATCCAGGAAGGCGTTCAAAGTCTGGCAGGGTATGCCGAAATTTTCGAACGCAACATCCTTGCTTCCGGCGTTATTCCGCAGTTATCAGCCATCTTCGGGCCATGCGCCGGCGGAGCTGTTTACAGCCCGGCCCTCACCGACTTTATCGTTATGTCGAAAACAAACAGCTATATGTTTGTTACCGGGCCCAAAGTGGTGAAAACGGTTATCGGCGAAGTGGTAAATGAAGATGAACTCGGCGGCGCCATGGTGCACGGAGCAAAATCGGGAGTATCCCATTTTGTTGCCGAAGACGAGCAGGAAGGCATCATGCTGATCCGGAAACTTTTAAGCTATTTACCCCAGAACAACCTCGAAGAACCGCCGTTGCTTCCGTGTGATGACCCGATTGACCGGCTTGATGATTCGTTGAATTACATTATCCCCGACAATCCCAACAAGCCTTACGATGTAAAGGATATCATCCATTCCATCGTTGATAATGGCGAATTTCTTGAAATAGCAAGGCATTTTGCACCCAATATCGTCATCGGCTATGCCCGCATGAACGGCATGTCGGTAGGAATTGTGGCCAACCAGCCAAACTTCCTGGCAGGCGTTCTCGATATTAACGCTTCACGCAAAGCCGCCCGCTTTGTTCGCTTCTGCGATGCTTTCAATATCCCTATCCTTACGCTGGTCGATGTTCCGGGATTCCTTCCGGGAACCGCACAGGAATACGGCGGTATCATTATCCACGGGGCAAAACTGCTCTATGCTTACGGCGAAGCAACCGTGCCGAAAGTAACCGTTACCCTGAGAAAATCTTATGGCGGCGCTCATGATGTGATGAGTTCAAAACAACTGCGCGGCGATATCAACTATGCCTGGCCCTCGGCCGAAATAGCAGTGATGGGACCTTCAGGAGCTATCGAAGTCCTTTATAACAAGAAAATATCCGCCGTTGAAAATCAGGCAGACCGTGAAGCAATGATCAGCAAATACGAAAACGAATACAAGGACAAATTTGCCAATCCTTATGATGCTGCTTCATATGGTTTTATCGACGATGTAATTGTTCCGCGCACTACCCGTTTCAGGGTTATCAGGGCATTCCAGGCGCTGGCTACAAAAAAAGACGTAAATCCTGCCAAAAAGCACGGCAATCTTCCTTTATAAACAGTACCACCATGAGCATATTCAAGAAAAAGGATCAAAACAACGGAGCCGAACAACCCGTAAAACCGGAAGCTGTTCAGTTGCCGGAGAAAAAAGAGGTGGAGCCTGAAATAGCTGCTGTTATCGCATTGGCTATGCATCTTTACGACATGCAAATGCGGGAGGATGAAAATGCGATCATTACCATTCAGAGAATAATGAAACCTTATTCTCCCTGGAATTCAAAAATCTACGGCTTGCGTCAGCAACCCCTCCGCATCCCGGGATTAAGAACAAGGATCAAATAATTTTTAAACAGAATTTGAACAATGAAAAATCTGAAATTCAAGATAAAGGACACTGAATATAATGTTGATATTTTGAGTACCGACTTAAACCAGGCCAAAGTCAGTGTCAATGGCGAGGTATATGATGTTGAGATGGAAGCGCCTATTAAAGCCACCAAAACGCCTACCCTGGTCCGTACACTGGCTGTTCCCGATACAAACACCACCCCTTCAACTGCCCGCACTGCCAAACCTTCGGCACCTAAAGGCACCGGCGCTATGAAATCGCCGTTGCCCGGTAAAATTCTCGACATCTTTGTCAAAATAGGTGATTCCGTTAAAGTAGGCCAGAAAGTGCTCTGCCTCGAAGCCATGAAAATGGAAAACAACATCAACTCTACCCGCGATGGTTCAGTCACTGCTATACTTGTACAAAAGGGTGATTCCGTCCTGGAAGGTGATGTTTTAGTCGAAATCAATTAATACACCCTACTAACTTACTAAAATGAACTCTTTAACCATTTTTTGGGTAGCCTTCATTGTACTCTTTTTCCTCGTTTTCGGTATTGATTTGTACGTAACAGACCACAGAAAAGGGGAATTAAGCGTAAAAACATCGCTACGCTGGACGGCCGTCTGGATTTCAATTGCTTTATTGTTCGGAGTGGCCATTTATTTCTTCTTCCCTCAAAATCCGGAAAGCACCGTCAGGACATCCTCAACCATGATGTTTAAATTCATCTCGGGATACCTGACAGAATACTCCCTGTCGGTCGATAACCTTTTTGTGTTTATCATGATTTTCTCGCTGATGGCCGTCCATCCGAAAAATCAGCCCAAGTTGCTCAAACTCGGCATCCTGCTCTCGATTGTGTTACGCATCCTGTTCATTGTTGCCGGAATGGAACTCGTACAGAGGTTTCATTGGATCATTTACATTTTCGGAGTCATCCTGTTATGGACGGCTTACAAAATGGCCTTCACATCCGGCGATGACCAGGTTGATCCGAAAGGAAACATCCTGTACCGTACTGCCTCCAAAATTTTTCCCCTGGATCCGGATCCGGATGCAAACCATTTCATGCGCAAGATGAACGGAAAGTGGCATATCACCATGATGTTCCTTGTTTTCCTGGTAATCGGTTCAACGGATGTGCTTTTTGCCGTTGACTCAATCCCTGCCATCATCGGAGTAATTAAAGAAGGCGCTTCTCAAATCCTCACCCCTCAGGAAGAAGATTTTATCGCCATCACTTCGAATGTGTTTGCCGTGATGGGCCTCATTTCACTGTTCTTTGCCTTAAAGGGCATCATGGGCATGTTCCGTTTCCTGAAACATGGCGTAAGTTTTATCCTGTTTTTCATCGGCGCTAAGATGTTGCTGACCTCGGTACCTGCTGTGGAACATTTCTTTGCTGCACACTCCTGGGTATCGCTGGTCGTCATCATTTCCACCCTGGCAATTTCAATCCTGTTATCGATGGTAATTGCTGAAAAAGAGGAAATAGAAGACCTTCATGAAGATCTTGATGAAATACAACACGCACTGGAAGATAAAGATAAAAACGTTTAACTATGGATATTAAAGAACTGCTGCCCGTACTATACAGTATCACGTGGCAAAATCTGGTGATGATCGCGGTAGGTTTGACCCTGATTTACCTGGCCATTGCCAAGGAATATGAACCTACCTTATTGCTCCCCATGGGATTTGGAGCTATCCTGGTAAATATACCGCTGACATCCGCTATTACGCAGATTGATCCGGTGACCGGTCAGGCCATCGAAGGCGCATTGTCGGTATTCTACCAGGCGGGTATTGCCACTGAGGTCTTCCCGCTGCTCATCTTTATAGCGATCGGGGCTATGATCGATTTTTCGCCTTTGTTTAAAAATCCGTTCCTGCTCCTTTTTGGAGCTGCAGCCCAGTTTGGTATTTTCTTCACCATGATCGCCGCTACTCTGTTAGGCTTCGATCTGAAAGAAGCTGCTTCCATTGGTATTATCGGCGCCGCCGACGGTCCCACCTCCATCTTTGTTTCTTCCCGCTTTGCACCGAACCTTCTCGGTCCTATTTCGGTAGCCGCCTATTCTTATATGGCATTGGTGCCTATCATCCAGCCTCCGGTAATCAGGGCGCTTACCTCGCGTAAAGAAAGAATGATCCACATGGAAGGACATGCTAAAAGTGTTTCAAAGAGCGCTTTAATAGCTTTCCCGATCATAGTCACCATTTTTGCGGGGGTTGTAGCTCCTTCCTCGCTGGCGCTGATTGGTTTCCTCATGTTCGGCAACCTGATCCGCGAATGCGGCGTTTTGAACAAACTCTCACTGTCGGCACAGAATGAGCTGGCAAGCCTCGTAACCATCCTCCTCGGCATCAGTATCGCCAGCACCATGACGGCCGATCGTTTTGTAAGGCTCGACACCCTCATGATCATAGGCCTCGGTCTTATCGCCTTCATCTTTGATACTTTTGGCGGTGTAATGTTTGCCAAACTCCTGAATATCTTTTTACCGGAAGGCAAAAAGATCAATCCTATGGTCGGCGCATGCGGAATTTCTGCATTCCCTATGTCGGCACGTGTAATTCACGGAATGGGCCAAAAGGAAGATCCTACCAATTATCTGCTCATGCACGCCGTTAGTTCTAACGTCGGCGGACAGATAGGCTCTGTTGTTGCCGGAGGCCTTATTTTAACGCTGGTTCCTTTATTCTTTTAATTAAAAGGAGGTATAAGATGAATGCTTTAAGTGCTGCACTTGAAATAACGGTTTTCGGAATGCTGGGTATTTTTGCCTTTATGATTATTTTCTACTTTTCAATCAAGGCAATTGACAAAATCTGGCCCTATAAAAAGGAATCCGATAATTAATACGTAATCAACAAAATTTAGATTGCATCAGATTTATAATCTGGTGCAATCTTTTATTTTTGCCTTATAAATATATCTGTATGCTCATTATCGGAATTGCCGGAGGATCCGGATGCGGAAAAACTACTGTCGTTAAAGAAATTATCAGGCGTTTGCCCAAAAACTCCGTGACTGTTATTCCACAGGACGCCTACTACTGGGACAACGGCCACCTCTCGCCGGAAGAAAAAAAGGAAATCAACTTCGATCATCCCAACTCCATCGAATGGAGTCTGCTTGTTAAACACCTGGATATGCTCAGGAAAGGCGAAACTGTCGAAATGCCCCGATATTCCTATGTCACCTGCGCCCGCAGCCCCGAAACAACCAGGGTTGAGCCAAAACAGGTCATCATTGTGGAAGGCATCCTCATATTCACCGATAAAGAATTGCTTAAAAGACTGGATATTAAAGTTTTTGTCGACGCTGAAAGCGATGAACGCCTTACGCGCATCATACGCCGCGATATCGTGGAGCGCGGACGTGACTGCATGCAGGTCCTCGATCATTACGCACGTTGGGTAAAACCCATGCACCTCCAGTTTATTGAACCTACCAAGCGCTATGCCGATATCATCGTCCCGCAGGGGGGCGAAAACAAGGTTGCAGTCCAGATACTGGCTTCCCGCATACAAATGAAACTCGGATCAGGGGAATAAAACACGCCTGCTTTCTCCTGGTCCTTTCCCATGCCTCTCCCCGATTGACAAGCGCTGACAATCGGACAGACAAAGATGGAAAATAAGACAATTTTTCTTAATAATATTTGTATAACTGCCATTTTTACAGCGTATTGGGTATTTATTCCGGTTGGTACGGAGATTGTTCGACAACAGTCAAAACCTTAGTACTAACAATTAAAAAATGGAGGATTAAGCCATGTTACCAGTTATCAGACGTAAATCAATTTTCCCGTCGATCGTGGATGAATTTTTTGGGAAAGATCTGGTTCCGGGCTGGTTCGACAGCGATACCGGAATCACCGAACCCTCGGTAAACATTGTTGAAGGAAAGACCGATTTTCGTATAGAAGTAGCGGCACCAGGCCTTGAAAAGGATGATTTCCGCATCACGCTTCAGAACAATGTGCTCACCATCTCATCGGAGAAAGAGACTTCCAAAGAGGAAAAGGATGAGAAATTTATGCGTCGTGAATTCAGCTATGCACAATTCAGACGTTCGTTCAGCCTGCCCGATACTGCCGACTCGGCCAATATCTCGGCAAACCACAAAAACGGGGTGCTCTATATCGCTATTCCCAAAAAGGATGAAGCCAAAGAAAAACCTGCCCGTGAAATATCGGTTTCATAAAAACCGCCTTCGTGACAAATAAAGGGTTGCCAGCAATGACAACCCTTTCTATTTTATTGTAATTATTCTTCATTATCCTCCGCAAACCATTCGGCATAAGAGGTAACGGTTTCGCGAAGTCGCATACTATGGAGCGAAATACCTGCAGGCAGCAGGGGTTTAATTCTTCCGGCAAAGTCAATCAGAAAGTTTTCGCTTGTCGGTTGATAATCCACCAGGATGGCATTTCCGAATATCTCTGAATTTAAAAGTTGCAACTCTCCTGCCGATGCCCTGTTAATGACGAGTGCATGATCAAATTCGTCGATGATGCTTGACCGTACAATTTTTTTCAGTTCACCGAAATCCATTACCATGCCCAGTTTCGGGGACGATTCATCCGTGACCGGACTCCCCTTTACCGTAATAATGAGTTCGTATGAATGCCCGTGAATATTACGGCATGGGCCGTCATAGCCCTTGAGGGCGTGCGCCATTTCGAATTTGAATTCTTTTGTCAGCCTGACTGTTGTCACTATCTATTGTATTAGGTATGATTTAATGAACCAGAATTTTCCCAATGTAATGCCTGCCGGTTTGATTGTTGATCAGTACAAGCACATACATCCCTGCGGCCATATTATCCAGGTTAACCGTAACTGTTGTATTATTGATGGCAAAAGCCGGCGTAACAGACGTACCGCTTGCCGAATGCACACACAGGGCGATATCCTTGCTTTCGGACCCTTCCGGTAAATCAAAGTAACACCTGCCCGATGACGGCGTCGGAAAAATCGTGATTAAGTGCTGCGCTTTGACGCCTTCTTCAGCCAAAGCATTCGGCGACCAAATGTTCGCTGCATATTCGGGATGATCGATAAAAGGGTTCCGGTTGTGCTGGATGGCGTAAATGGCATTATTACGGTCAATTTCTTTCTGCGAGACAGGGTCTGCCTGATGCCACTCCAGCAGCATGGCGATAGCCCAGGGCTTGGGTTGGGAACCGCTGACCATGTCGCTTCCCGGCCAACCGGTATCTTCCTTGTAATACCGCGTTGCCATATAGAACAAATTCCTGGCAAAATCGCCTTTGTAAGCATCAATGGGTTCAAATACGGTTCCCGAATAACCGGTAGAAACACAGTTGCCTAATTTACTACCATTGGTCGATGTCCACGAGGCTGTACCGACTTCACCGAAAGGATAATTTGAACGTTTATTGTTCACATATCCATCCGTAGGAACCAGGTGAAACATATCGGAATACATCGGGTAACCGTCATTAAACCAGCTTGCCGGGAATGAATGCTCCTTGTTGTAACAATCGCCTTCGCTGTTATAGTTTCCGCACTGATCGGTTATAAATGTGTACTCATAGGCGGGAGTTCCGCCGGGAACATCGGAATACATGTCCCAGACTTTTCCGTCAGGCTTTTTGTCGGTATCCTGGAAATAAGTCCAGAGCGAACTGTAAGTTACCGAAGTATGGTTGTCGATAATATCGTGAAGCGCCTGCTGTAAATTTGTTCCGTATAATCCTGATGCCGTGTTATAATAGCCTTCAGGAATTTGAGAAAACAACTGATTTCCGGTAAAAACAAGCAAAATGAATACGAACAATCTTTCCTTCATGTTTTTTTAAGTTTAATAACTAATCATGCTGATGATCATCTGCAGTGAGGCGGCAATCAGGAATAACCCGCCTATTGGCCCGGTCCTGAGTTTAAACGACGCTGTTCCCATTTGCCCGCCAGTAAATAATCCGCCTACAATGGCTATTCCTTGCATGGCAATGAACGACAGCCAGGGAGTTAAAAAGGTTTCCGTCATCAGTCCGACAGCTATAGCTACAGCCATCGGAACAATGGACTCCGCGAGTGAAAGCAGCATCAGCACCTTTAAATCGCTTGTATCGAAAGCTTTTTCCTGCGGGCGTACACGCAACGAGTCGAGCAGCACTTTCAGACCGAAAATCATCAGGATAGAAAGCGCCATCAGCTTGTTGGAGGCTTCCGAAATACGCCCGACGTTCATTCCAAGCACGATTCCCAATCCGAGCATCAGGGCCTGGACAGAAACCATTATTGCGATGAAACGCAGTTTACTTCCTGACTTTTCATGGATGAGTATCACACCGCTGGTGATGTAAGTCGGAAATGTCACCAGGGCAACGGCTATCGCCAGGATCATGATGGTCAGCAAATTCATGGTGTACAGATAATATGGTTATATCAGGCCTTTCGTTAACCGGCCTGATAAATTAACAAGACAATCTTTCCGAGATATTTTGCATCAGTATCATCAAAGGCATTAAAGTCTTTGCTGTCAACATCCAGCACGGCCAGGGTATCTCCCCCGGTTCCCGTTACGGGTACTACTATTTCGGAATTCGATCTTGAATCGCAGGCTATATGCCCCGGGAATTCATGCACATTCGGAACAATGACTGTACTTTTTCTCTTAACGGCTTCGAGGCACACGCCCCTGTCTTCCAGTACCTGGCAGGCGACAGGTCCCTGGTATGGCCCGACAATCAACTTTTCTCCGCTTACCCTGTAAAATCCGCACCAGAAAAAGTATTCAAACTTGTGACTCAGCACGGCTGCCACAGTCGCCATCCGGGCAACAGGTTCGTCAGTTTTTGTCAGCAAGCCCCGGAGCTGATCAAAAATCCTTTCATATCTCGCCGCCTTTTTAAGGGTATCCATGTGCAAATATTTGCTGCAAAGGTAATTAATACCGTCCAGCAGTCCTTTCGTTCATTTCACAAATATAAGGCGGGTTTGCCGAATGGAACGTTTCTGTTGCATCCGGCAGCAGAAAAAAAGCCTCCGGAAGCATGATTCCCGGAGGCTTTTAACAATGTCAGGATTCGTTTATTGAGCCCTTTTGAGCCTGACTGTAAAGTGCCTGAGAATCGGCGCTTCATAGTCAATAACCAAACCTTTCTTTATTTCATTTCTGCGGTCGTAAACGTTGGCCAGCGAAGCAGCAATGTAATCCATGTGATTAAAGGTATATACCCTCCGGGGTATTGCAAGCCTGAGCAGTTCCAGGGCAGGATACCGGTTTTCACGGGTAATGGGGTCCCGGTCGGCCAGTAAGGCTCCGATCTCAACGCCACGCACACCGCTTTCGGTGTAAAGTTCCACGGCCAGCGTCTGAGCCCTGAATTCTTCCTTCGGGATGTGAGGCAGGAACTTATTGGCATCGACAAAAATAGCATGCCCGCCATACGGCATCTGAACGTGAATCCCGTAATCGGTAAGCTTTTTCCCAAGATGTTCTATTTGTTTTATCCTGGAGTCAAGGTATTCAAAATCGGTTGCTTCGTATAACCCGCATGCAAGTGCGCTTAAATCACGACCGGCCAATCCGCCGTAGGTGATAAACCCTTCGTACATAATATTATACACCGAAGCCTGCCCGAACAATTCCTGGCTGCGCAATCCGATCAGTCCGCCGATATTCACAATGCCATCCTTTTTGCTGCTCATTGTCATTCCATCGGCATAGGAAAACATTTCAGAGACGATTTCACGGATGCTGCGATTTTCCTGGCCTTTTTCGCGCACTTTGATAAAGTATGCATTTTCGGCAAAGCGTGCGGAATCATAAATTACGGGGATCCCGTATTTTTTGGCCATGTCGTGAACGCCTTTCAGGTTTTCCATCGATACCGGCTGCCCTCCTGATGAATTGCAGGTGACAGTAACAATGATAAACGGAATACGTTCCCTGGGATTCTTTTTGAGAACGGCTTCCAGTTTCTCAAGATCCACGTTTCCCTTGAAAGGGTGATTGACGGCGGTGTCAAAAGCTTCATCTATCGTGCAGTCGATAGCTGTAGCATGACGGAATTCGATATGCCCTTTGGTGGTATCAAAATGTGAATTCCCGGGGACTATGTCGCCGGGTTTCACCAGAACGCTGAAAAGTACGTTTTCGGCGCCTCTTCCCTGATGCGTAGGGAGGAAGTAATCGAATCCGAAGATATCCTTAACGGCAGCTTTCAGTTTGTAATACGACGACGATCCGGCATAGCTTTCATCGCCGATCATCATTTCGCTCCATTGCCGGTCGCTCATGGCGCCGGTTCCCGAATCGGTGAGCAGATCGATGTACACCTGTTCGCTGCGTAAATTGAACAGGTTGTAGCCGCCATCTTTAATCCATTGTTCGCGCTCTTCGCGGCTGCTTCTGCGAATAGGCTCAACCATCTTTATTCTGTAAGGTTCTGCAAAAGGTAGTTCCATTATTTTATTTTCAATGTTAACATTAATAATTGATTACTTTAGATTGGATAGTAAAAGATATGACCGGAAATTATCCCGGTCCTTGAGGTTTAAAAATATTTTTTTCTTTGAAACGGTTGTGCTCATTTTCAACCTCCATCAAACGAGAAATGGAACGCGCCAAATATACATCATTTTGAACGAAAATAAAAAATACAGACTTTTGCATACTTCAGGGAACGGAAATGCTATTTGTTATAAAATCCTCAGCATGAAAAATATACAAAATCTGCTTTATACCGGAATGATCTTAACAACAGTCCTTACGGCATGCCATTCAGCGGGAAAGGGAAATCTGCAAAACCTTCAAAAAGGATGCGTTACCGCTAAAGTATGCTGCGCGGCTGATACCTCGGTAAATTACTCCCTTTATATTCCTTCCGGATATGATCCAGGCAGGGAATGGCCCCTGATCATCGCATTCGATCCGCATGCTGCCGGGTTGATTCCTGTCAGCCTTTTCAAAGATGAAGCAGAGAAAAGAGGTTTCCTGGTTGCCGCTTCCAACAATTCAAAAAACGGGATGGATTTCGGGGAATCGACAGCTATCTATCACACGATGCTCGATGATATCAAATCCCGATTTTCAACAGATACCGGCCGGATTTACACTGTTGGCTTTTCAGGCGGGGCCAGGGTCGCCGGGATGCTGGCAATGACCGAAGGCAATATTGCAGGGGTAGTAAGCTGCGGTGCAGGACTTCCCTCGTCAGGCAGGCCGCCGCAAAAGCCCTTTAGTTTCCTGGGCGTTGCAGGTACTGAGGATTTCAACTATCCCGAATTACTGAGCCTCGATCCGCAACTGGAACAGGCCGGTTTCACCCATTATTTGCTAACATTTGAAGGCAAACATGAATGGCCGCCCAAAGAGCTTGTACCGGATATTATGACCTGGCTGGAATTTGATGCCATGCGCACAAGCCACCTGCCTGTCGACAGGAACGCCATCAACCGTTTTATCGACAGGAACGACAGCCTGGACAACACTTTCGCAACAGCAGGAAAATCATATGAACGATGGCAGGCGTATGAGAAAATGCAGCATTACCTCCGTGGATTGACGGATGTATCGTCTCTGGAAAATATTCTGGCAACACTGGCCCAGGATACGAAAGTGATTGAACGGAAAAAACAGATGGAAGATCAACTGATGCTGGAGGATAATCTCAGAAAGTTGTATTCCGAAAAGCTTCAGAATCCTGATCTGAACTATTGGCAGGCTGAATCGGCAAAGCTCAGGAGATTATCCGCCAGGCAACCGCCTGACGATGTGACGGTTGTTTATAAAAGGATACTGGGATTCCTCAGTTTGTCGTCGTACATGTATTCAAACAATGCACTGAAACAAAACCTCCCCGATGCCGCCGGTATCTACATCGAAATTTACCGTCTGGTCGATCCCGAAAATCCGGAGCACCGGTATATGGCGGCTGTTGCGGCCGCCAGGAAAGGCGACAAAGAGGCTGCATTTGGGTATTTGAATAAAGCGGTTGAATCAGGCTTCAAAGAGAAATCAAGGTTGCTGTCCGATCAGGATTTTACCGAATATCATTCCGACCCTAGGTTTAGGGCCCTCCTGAAAAGGTTTTAGGGTTGCCCCCGCCCCTAAGAAAGATCGTCCGCGGTGTTGCCTGACCAGGCGCCAGTATCGTCCCGGGGTTCAAATCCGTTTTGCCGGCACCTGCCTTCTGAGATTTCATTTATTTGTAATTTCGTGGGCATCAATCAGAATTCTTTACCATGAAAAAACTCCTTCTCATCATCGGATTACTTGCCGGCATGTCGGCACAGGCAGCTTTCACCGACTGGTTCATGGATAAAACCCTGCGTATCGATTATTACCATTCGGGCGATTATTCGAACGAGTTTTACTCCATCGACCAGCTAAGAATGGAACCTTATTGGGGCGGATCGAAAACGTTCCTTATCGACACGACCAACTATGGCTCATATTATGTAAAAGTATATGACAGGAAATCAGGAACACTGATATACAGCCATGGTTACTGCACGCTTTTCGACGAGTGGAAGTTTACATCCGAAGCCCGCCAGACTCAGCGCACTTTCAGCGAAACCGTTACCATGCCTTTTCCGAAAGATGATATCATCGTTGATTTTTACAGCAGGTCGGGTCACGGGGTGTATGAGAAAAAGTTCAGCTATCCGGTGAACCCGAAAAGCCCTTACATTGCCAGTGAACGCCAGCAGGAATACCCGATTTACGAAGCGCTGAACAGCGGAGACCCGGCTATGAAAGTGGATATCATCATCATTCCCGAAGGCTATACCGCTGGAGAAATGGACCGTTTTAAAGCCGATTGCGATAAATTCACGGAAGAGTTGTTCACTTTTATGCCTTATACCCTCAACCGCGATAAATTCAATATCCGCGGCGTGCTGGCGCCATCAGCCGAAAGCGGCACCGATATTCCCGCCGACAATGTGTGGAAGAAAACCATTGTCAATTCAAGTTTTTATACTTTCGAATCGGAACGTTACCTGATGACCATGGACAATCACAGCGTCCGCAACCTTGCAGCCAATGCTCCGTACGACCAGATATACATTCTGGTTAACAGCAAGAAATACGGGGGCGGCGCCATCTACAATTTTTATAATGTTTCGGTCAACAGCAACGCCTCATCGGCCAAGATTTTTGTTCATGAGTTCGGTCACGGGTTTGCCGCTCTTGCCGACGAATACGACGACGGCTCCACCGCTTTTAACGACATGTACCCGTTGGGTGTGGAACCCTGGGAGCCCAACATCACTACGCTGGTTAATTTCGGAGCAAAATGGCAGAATATGTTGCCCGAAAATACTGCTGTACCCACGCCGGTTGAAGGAGCGGCCCCTTTGCAGCCCGGCGTTTACGAAGGAGCCGGTTATGTAGCCAAAGGCATTTACCGTCCTGTTCCCGATTGCCTCATGCGGACCTTCAGAGGGAAAGATTTTTGCCCGGTTTGCACCAAAGCTATCCAGGATATGATTGACAGGTATACACATTAAATTATATGTCTTCTAAATAAGACTAATGACCGAGAAAACCCTTCAGAAATGAAGGGTTTTTTATAATTTTGCCATCGAAATGGCCGGGAACGGATTCATTATCAGATCATATAAGATTATTAACTTCAAAACAATATCATCATGGCAATCACAAAGTTGGATCAGCTCTTCGATTTGTTAAAAAATAAATCCCGTAAACGCCTCGTGGCAGCTTATGCCAACGACGCCCACACCATCGAAGCAGTGTACTCCGCTGTTGAAAAAGGAATCATCAATGCCACCCTTACCGGCGACGAAACGAACATTAAAAAAATATGCCAGGAGCACGGGCTGGATGTTTCTAAGTTGGAGATTGTGCATGAGCCCAACGAACTAAAGGCTGCAGCTCTCGCCGTACAACTCATCAACGAGGGCAAAGGGAATATTTTAATGAAAGGTTCGCTGAGTACCGATAAATACATGCGCGCTATCCTGAACAAGGAAAAAGGATTGTGTAACGAAGGAGCCGTGCTCAGTCATGTTACCATCATGGAATACCCGTCCTTTGACAGGCTGCTCACGATTGGCGATGTCGCAGTTATTCCCCTTCCCGATTTTAAACAAAAGATTAAAATGGTGGGCTATCTTGTAAAAACTGCCAAGGCCATTGGCGTTGAAATGCCTAAAGTTGCAGCCATCGCAGCTACCGAGCAGATGCTGGCCGGCATGCCTGCATGCGTTGAAGGAGCCATGCTCGCCAAAATGAACGACCGCGGCCAGATTGCAGGTTGTATCCTGGATGGCCCGCTCAGTGTAGATTGCGCTATTGATAAGGAATCTGTCGAGATAAAGAAATTGGCCGGTCCGGTCGCCGGAAACGCCGATTGCCTTTTGTTCCCGAATATTGAATCCGGCAACACATTTTACAAGGGAGGCACCAAATTAGCCGGAGCTGAACTTGCCGCCTATGTAGCCGGCGCCAGGGTTCCCTGTGTGCTCTCGTCACGCGGCGACAGCGCCCGCACAAAAGCTTATTCCATCGCCCTTGCCGCTCTTATGGCCTAAAAGCTGCCGACCATCATGGACGATTTCCGAATCCTTGCCATCAATCCCGGCTCCACTTCCACAAAAATAGCGGTGTTCCACAATGCTAACCCGTTATTTGTCAAGAACATCACTCATTCTGCCGAAGAACTGGCCCCTTTTGAACATATCGCCGACCAGTTTTCGTTCCGCAAAGAAATTATTTACAGGGAATTGCAGAATGCAGATATTCAACTTGACCTGATTCGCGCCATCGTGGGCCGCGGAGGCATGCTCAAACCCATTGCCTCGGGCGTTTACGAAGTGAACGATGCCATGAAGAACGATCTTCATTTCCATCCCATAAAGGAACACGCCAGCAACCTGGGCGGACTGATCGCAGATGAGATTGCCCGTTCACTCCCGGATGCCAAAGCCTACATCGCTGATCCGGTCGTGGTGGACGAACTCGACGACATTGCCAGGGTATCAGGACACCCGGCATTCAAAAGAATTTCCATTTTTCATGCCCTGAACCAGAAGTCTATTGCCCGTCAGCATGCCAAAAGCATCATGAAACGGTATGAAGATATGAACCTTATCGTTGTTCACATGGGCGGAGGCGTTACGGTAGGAGCGCATGAAAAAGGAAAAGTCATAGACGTCAACCAGGGGCTCGACGGAGAAGGACCATTTTCGCCGGAGCGCAGCGGAACCCTGCCTTCAGGCGATCTTGCAAGGCTCTGCTTCAGCGGAAAATATACCGAAAAAGAAGTGCTGAAGATGATCGTCGGCAATGGCGGCATCGTTGCCCACCTTGGGACAAACAGCGTTTACGAAGCAGAACAACGGGCGATGAACGGCGATGAAAAAGCGCGTTTTATCCTCGAAGCTTTTGCATACCAGGTTTCAAAAGCCGTCGGTTCAATGGTGCCTGTCCTCAAAGGTCATGTTGATGCAATTCTGCTTACAGGCGGCGTTGCCCACAGCAAATGGATCACGAACCTTATCCTCGAAAGAGTTTATTCCTTCGCACCTGTTTACATCTACCCCGGCGAGGACGAAATGCGCGCCCTGGCCCTTAACGGACTCATGGTGCTCAAAGGTGAAATTGAACCTAAAGTATATGCCTGACAATTAAATATATACCAGGCTTCATACTAACAAAACAGCAGGCAATGGCCTGCTTTTTTGTTAATCCCGGCTATGTTCCTTTCATTCCTGATGCTGAAACGGGATTATTAAAGGCCGGGGAGGAAAAGAAAAAACATTCCGTCACCGGCTGACAATCAAGAAATTTGCGTCAGCAAGGATGTTATCAGCAAGCAGGAGGAAACCAATCGCAAGGATAAATACCGGAAAACGCTATGCCTCTGATACTTCCTTTTGCCTGAGCATATAACTTTTACCTCCGGCATAGGCGGCTCCGAGCAACATCAGCAACCCGACCCCATTGCCAACAGGAGCTTCGGAAGGGCCTTTGTTCCCTCCGGCGCCATGTCCGCCGCCCGTGGTTGATGTTCCGGGAGGGGGCGGTGGCGGAGTGCCGGCCATAGCATGATTACCCAATATTGTCGCAGAAGTCAACACCAATACAAGGAGTATCTTTTCTGCCGCCCGTCGGAAGTAAATATTTTGCATAGGATATGTTAAAGAAAACCTTTTCAATGATATCTCAAGGAAGAAATACCGATAAATGAGGAATGATACGCTTGCAGGTGTCCGGAAACCGGCACATGACAATATGCAGACCCATACATAAATCTTATAAATCCAAACTCCCCCAGTCCTTTTCTGATGTTGGCGTCTGTAAAAGCTACACCTTCCCCTTTCCCCATTAAGGCAATTCTTCCTTTATTAATGGACAGGCCGGTAAAAAGTGATACTGATTTCTGATGTTTTTTATGATAATCCTGCAAAATTTGCATGAGCGGCCTGCTATCCCCGGAATATGATGATACCTGACCTGATTTGTACCCGGTTTGTGGAACCTTTTACGGGATCCGGGCTACCCACAAAATACAGCGCTTACAAAGGAACCTATCTCCCCGAAGGCCAGTCAGGCGGCAGGCACCAAAGGCTGACAAAGAAGGCTTATCTCAGAATAGTTGCGCCGGTTTTGGGATGCGCGTTTTTTTACCAGGGTCCGGCAACCAGGATCAGGAAGCCCGAAATTCCCCGGAAACCGGCATTCGTGTCCGCTCAGAGATATGGCGTGCCGGCAGCAGGAACGGCCGCCATCCGGCTTATTCGGCAAGTTACAGAAAGAAGGCCCGGATTTCACCAAAAAAGCAGCATCCATCGCTGAATGCTGCCTGTATCAGGGGTAAAAGTCTGCTGTCAAAACATTAACTGAAAATCCAGGCAAAACATTCGCCTGCACACGTTAGCCTCTTCATTCTCTTTCCTTTTCCCGTTTCGACTTATACATTTTATTACCGGCATAGGCGGCGCCAAGCAGCATCAATACTTCCAGCCCGCGGCCAACAGGCGCTCCCGTTGGCCCGTTGTTTCCGCCTGTTCCATGGCCGCCCCCCATACCGGGAGTGCCCGGAGGCGGCGGAGGCGTGGTGGCATAAGTCAAGTCGAAAACCGATGTTGAAAACACAAATAATAAAATGAGAAGAATCTGTTTCATTGCCCGGATCCTGTTGTTTAGGTGTTGAGTATCCATATCAATTTGGTTGATAATCTGTTAGGGTATGACAATTTTTGCAGTAACGATTCCGCTCCCGGAAACCACCTTCACGATATAGGCGCCAGGGGTCGAAAGCGTGGTAAACCTTTGATTGCCTGTAACCGGATCATAGCTGCCGCGGTAAATCACCCGGCCCAGGGCGTCGTAAATATATACGGCGCAATTTCCGGTCTCAGGACGGCTGGCGTTGATGTAAACCTCGTTCTCGTAACTGTAGATATATACCGGTTTATCGGCGCCAGGTTCACCGGCGCCGGCAATTTCTGCAAAGGTTACCCTGAAACGTTCCTTGTTGTCGTTGGGGCTGCCTGCAAAGGAGTATGAACCCACAGCCTTCAGGTCTACCTTCGTTCCGGTTTTCAGGTCTTCGAGATAAACGATATCAGATAGGCTGAAATCGCTTATATTGGTGGCCGTAAGGGTATAGGTACCGTCAACGCCGCATTTGGCGCTGATATTCACGGCAAGGCCGGGGGTGATCTCCTTGTACCGGTTGATGGTGTAATTGTTGCCGTTTTTCACCGACCACAGTTCCGGAGCGTCATAATACAGGCTGCCGAATTTATAGGAACCACCTTCTCCGGAATACTGATCGTTGAAATCGATCATTACTTCATCCCTGTAACTATTCTTGTTGGTGGTTAACTCCAGCCTCAGCACATTGTTTTGAACGGCCGCCGATTTTACCCACGATTGTGAACTATGCACGCGGACAGAATTCGTAATTTCGAATAATCCGCCCCCTTGTTTTGTGAGTACGAAGAACCCCTGCATGGGGGCAATATCCTTGCTCAGCCCTGAACTATAGGTGCCCCCGGAATTACCCGCCAGGTAATTCCCGCCCGATGCGCCATCGCGGAACACCCAAAAATCGTATGTGCCGTCGGAACATTCCAGGCCGTTCCGGTGGTTAACCGCCGGATTAGCTGATGTTTCCCACTTGCTGTGTTCCCAGTCAATAGAGGATGAATAAGGATTCCCGACCAGGTAAAAACTGCTGGCGGTCACAGTGCCGGGATAAACATCCCCGGAATTCAGGACGCCTGTAAAATAATGCGTTGAAGGTGAATAACCTGAATTATAGGCTGCCAGGTAACCCCGTCCGACTGTAAACACCGGCTTTGCTGGTCCGAAACCTGCATCGGCGCCTGTCCCGTTCGGGCTGGCATCATCAACCGTTCCGGAATTATAGGGAAAACTGCCTGATTCTTCAGCCTTCCTGATATTGACCCAGGGCACATTGGGATATACGTTCTCGACTTTCGGGTTATAGTAATAAAAATCCCAGTTGATGCCGGAAACCGGCCAGTTCCAGTTTGAATAACTGTTGCCGTTGGGAACGGGTGTAAACTGGCTCCAGATATCCTGCGACTCCACGGGAGATGAAAGGAAGTGCCAGTACCAGCCGGCTTCACTGATGGTTTTTTCAACCGTAGCAACGCCTTTTATCGTCAGGTATTCATTCCCGATCAGCGAAGCGCCATCTTTGATGGTAAGGTTGTTGCATACAGCGCCTGAACCGGAAACGATGGTCGGGTAATTTGTGCTTCCCGATCCAAGCCTGGGCACGATGACATCTGTACATTCGCAGGGAGGCGCAGGAGGAGCTTCGGTATTTGAGGAGGATACCTGCCAGTTTCCTGCCAGGTTCCAGTTGTCCGGATCGCTGCTGTCGCCGCCTTTCCAAAGGAGGGAACTGTAATTGCTGATAACTGTACTGGAGGCGGCGCTGGCTCCCTGACACCCGTTACTGGTTGAGTAATTAACCGTTACCGTCTTGACTCCCGGCGTTAACCATCTCAGGGTAACCGTATTATCGGCCAGCCCAATTCCTCCTGAAACAATGGCGTAATCAATACCGGAAGTCCCGGGTATATTCCATGAATAATTCGATTGACCCGGTTCGGTAGTGTAGGTTTCATTCTCCCCCATACAACAATTGGCAACAGGTTGTGCAATAAATGCCGGCGCCGGTGAAGGTCCTATGGTAATAGCCTGATCAGTGGGAGACGCCGCGCTGCATCCGTTTGCATTTGTGTAATTTACCTTGATATGACCGGTCCCTGCCGCGCCCCAGGTAACTGTCGCAGTATTTGATGTGCTGGTGCCTCCCGCCGTAATAGTGCCGCCGGTCACCGTCCAGGAATAGTTCGACATCAAAGGCTGCGTTGTGTAAACATTCCCTGCCGAGTTTTCGCAAGCCATGGTAACCGGATTGATCGAAGGCGCCGGCAAAGCATTGATGGTGATACTCTGGTCAACAGGGCTTGCGGCGCTGCAACCACTTGCATTGGAGTAATTTACCTTTACATGACCGGTTCCCGCCGCGCCCCAGGTAACGGTAACAGTGTTGGAATTGCTGGTGCCACCAGCAGTGATTGTTCCTCCGGTCACCGTCCAGGAATAGTTCGACATCGAAGCCTGTGTAGTATAAACGTTACCAGCCGAATTTGCACATACAGCACCAGCCGGACTTATGGTTGGCGTCGGGAGCGCATTCGCGGTGATGTAGCCGTTTTTGGTTTCTGTATTGCTGTTGCTTCCGCTCCAGTGTACCGTTAACGCAACATTCTTAGACCCCGAAGAAGTGTATGAAACATTATGCGGCCCCTTGCCGGTGGCCGTTGCGGGAGACGCCCCCGAACCAAAACTCCAGTTCCAGGAAGTAATCGTATAGGTTCCGGGGTCTGAATTGTCGGTAAATGTTACGGATTGGCCGACACAGGGAGTCGTGGTGTTTGCAGAGAAATCCGCATCCGGATCTTCAGCCCAGCACCCGTACATATTTTTCGCTGTAGGTATAAACAACAAAAAGAATATGAGCGCTGTCAGCCCTGAACCCTTCAGGATTGATTTGTCAGGTTTTTTACTTTTCACCATTCCTGATCTGGTGATGGTCGAGTGACGAATCATGGTAAACCTCCATTATTTTTGAAATTGTCTGTGACTGATTTTGGTAATTATCTCTTTTAAAAGCATAAGGATCATTGAAACAAGGGCTATCGCGCCTAAATAGTCACCCAGGGAGGAAGCGACGGTACACCTTTTATTCAGCCTGATTTCATGTTTTAAAAACCCGGGCTGTTTGCTTTCGTTCCTGGCGACCACTTCACCCCGCTGATTTACAAACGCCGATATGCCGAGATTGGAAGCATGGGCGATGTAACGCCGGTTCTCAATGGCCCTGATGACTGAAAGTTGTAAAAACTGACGTTTAACAGCGGGCGATTCAACATACCACCCTTCGTTGAGGAGTACAAAGAATGCCTGCGCGCCCCGCCGCGCCATCCTGCAGAATTTATTGCCGTAAACCAGCTCGTAGCAGATCATGGCGGCGGTCTTTCTCCTGTTTTCAGCCGTAAAGACCGTATTATTCACTTTCCGCACCGAAAACTGAAAATCTACGCCGACTGGCACAATCCGGGGCAGAAGCATCGGATAGGGAGCATATTCCTGATAAGGGACCAATCCTTCTTTTGTCCGCATCTGCACCGGTTTGTCCTTCTCTATCTGAAGCGCGGCATTATAGGTGTAGTACCATGCGTTATATTTCCGTGAATACCGGATACCCGGCAGCTTCCCCAGGTTGTTTGTTTTTTCTGCCTCAGGAACAGCATCGTAGATTATCGCCCCGGTGACCAGCTTTAATCCGGGGAAATCGCTGGTCCTTTGCAGGAAATGGTCAAATACAAGGTTATTATTGAGGTTCGCTACCCAACCGGAATTGGTGATGGCCGTCTCGGGAAGCACAACATATTCAGTATTACCGGTGAACTGAGGCTCCATGATCTCCAGGTATCTGTCCATCAGCTCATAAATATTGAGACGGTACTTTATCCCGCGGCAATCGGTGCTCGGATGCACGATAAGCACTTCGGAAGAAGGGCCTTTTTCTTTGTAACCGTGATAAATCAAAAGCGAAACGGCCATCGGAAGGATCAATATCCCCAGCGCTCCAACACTTTTTCTGAACAGACGTTTTCTATTGTAAATCAGATCCTTTCCTACAGAAAAAAGTGCAACGTTGGAGGCCAGAATCCAGAGTGTGCCGCCTGCAGATCCTGTATATTCGTACCATTGGATCAGGCGGGGACATGCACCCAGGTTATGTCCCAGGTTATAAAATGGGGATCCGAGCTGGAAATGAGATTGAAATAACTCTGAGGCAAGCCATGCCGAAATAAAATATACCGGAGCCACCTTTTGCCCCTCTTTCCTGAACAGGATAAAGGGTGAAACTGTAATAACAAACGGCAGGACAATCATTAATCCCAGCAGAAAACCCAGGTTGGCTGTTTGTAATACCCAACGGCCGACATAAAGGTAAAACACGATCAAGGCCATCAGAAGCTGAAGGCCAAAAACCAATAACGGCTTTTTACAGGTCAGCGCCCTTTCGGAAGCCGCCAGAAGCGGAATAAAGGCCACAAAGCTGACATACCAGAGCCTGGAAGGCAAGGCTGAAATGCCCAGCAGCATTCCGGTTATCAACGGAAATACCAGCAAAAGGAGGATATTGATTTTTTTACCTGCCATCATGCAAGGGGATGAATTGCAGAATTGTTGAATAGTTTTCCCGCAGATGAGCCAGATACAGGCTCCATGATGAAATTCCGGTACAGTATGTGTTTTACGGCAATATCGGTATGCATAGAAGTGATTTCGTATTGACGGGATAAAATTTCCCGGTACTTATTCAATTTTTGGGTGGTTTCACACCGGCATCCGGTCATTCTGTCAATCGGATTTTCCGGCGTCGCTATTTCAGGTTGCCCGGATCATTCAATTGAGTATGAACTTCATTCCTCTTCCGGACGAGCCCCGGTTCGTTTCAGGAATTCCGGGATACTGCACAGGTATTCCGCGAGGCATTGTCTGCATCCGGATATTCTCAATCCACGGTTCCGGGATGATAGCCGGATATGACAGTTCCTGATTATCTGCATCTCCTGATGCCGGCCTTTTGAAACAAACCACTTTCAGGGCCCGGGATGAGAAGCCTGTTTTTGGTTTACGCGGAAAAGGTCAAACTGACATGCCTTGGGCAAGGCTTAAACTGCCTGCGACAGGAGAGCAGTAAAAGTAAAGGAATGCTTCAGGTATACCTGCCAGGTGGAAACGATTGGCAGGTTTGACAGCCTGCCTGGCTTTGACAGCCAGAGAGGGCGGAAGGTTCAATTACAAATTCTTTTGAGCGATCGGAGCGGTTTTCGAGTTTAAGAGCCAGCCTGTCTGATCATTTCAGTCAGGTTTTGAGCGATTTTTTGAATTTAAGTTTGTTCGAGCGATTGAGTGATTTATTTTAGTTGAGCGATTTTAATTTTGCGTAGTATGGTCAGGTTGAGCGATCCTGACGGTTTGAAAATGAAAGGAAATTAAAGAGCGGCAAAGTGTTGGGTTTATCCGGCCGGCGCTATTTCAACCGGTCAGGGATAAGGCGTTTCCATTCTGCTGTTATTTTCCGTATCAAAATGTCTTTCTGAATTAAGCCGGTAAAAATACAAAATTTTCTTTTCTTTCAGTATAGCGTTTCCCGGCTTTACGTTGGCTGTTCAATGTATTGTCCCCCGGCTTGTATGCAACAAGGTTTACAATCCTGCAGAACGGAGCTGGCCGGTAAACAAACCGTATAAGCCTGATATGCAGGAAGCGGGGCAAATATAATACAGCCGTCATCCTGTGACGGATGCCATTCCGGCCAAGTTATGAACAATCGGTTGTTATTTAACTGAATTTCATCTCCCTGCAACTGATTTACTTTCCGTTACTGCATTCTACAGCATGCATTCTTTGGACAGGGCTGATCGAAGAGTTATTCTGATCGTGATTGCAGGGGTATGGAGGTTCTGACCTGTCGGCGTCAGAACCGCGGGAATGCTTATTTTATGATTCACGGTCTCACGTTTTTCCCTGCTTTTCCCCATGCTTCAAGGAAAAACCTGTTTACGGATTTTCAAACGCTGATGGGTCTGCCGACGCTGCCAGGTTTAAAAATCCCGAAAAAAAATGGCCCCCATCCCCGGGAGCCATCGTTCATGGATGATACTTTTAACCCTATTGAAGTTGTTCTGTCGCCGGTTTCCGGCAACCTTCAGCCATGCCGGCTTCATAAAGGCCCTGCCGGCTATTCCTCTTCCTCCTGCCCTGACTTGTACAGCTTCCGTCCGGCATAGGCAGCGCCCAGCAATAGCAATATCTCCAGCCCGCCGCCAATTGGGGCTGAAGGCCCATTGTTTCCGCCGGTGCCATGACCGCCCCCCATTCCCGGGGTCCCCGGAGGCGGCGGAGGCGTGGTGGCAAAAGCCTGGTTATAAACCGTTGTTGAAAACACAAAAATTATAATGAGAAGTATCTTTTTCATCGCCTGGATCCTGTTGTTTGGGTGAAAATAAACCATAATAAATTGGCCGGTAAGCGGCTAAGGTATGATAATTTTTGCGGTGACAATACCGCTGTCCGATATTACCTTCACGATGTAAGCGCCCGGCGTTGCCAGCGTGGTAAACCTGTGATTGCCGGCAACCGGCGTGTAGTTTCCGCGACTGACCACACGGCCCAGGGCGTCGTAAATATACACGGAGCAATTGCCTGCCTCAGGACGGCTGGCGTTGATATAAACCTCGTTGCCGTAACTGTAAACATATACCGGTTTATCGGCGGCCGGCTCTTCGGCGCCGGCAATCTCGGCAAAGGTCACCCTGAAACGGTCCTTGTTGTCGTTGGGACTGCCGGTAAAAGAGTAAGACCCCACAGCCTTCAGGTCCACCTTCGTCCCCGTCTTCAGGTCTTCGAGGTATACGATGTTGGAAAGGCTGAAATCGCCGATATTGGTGGCCGTGAGGGTATAAGCGCCGGTCACTCCGCATTTGGCGCTGATATGCACGGCAAGGCCGGATGTGATCTCCTTGTACCGGTCGATGGTGTAACTGATGCCGTTTTTCACCGACCACAACTCGGGCGCTTCGGCATACAGGCTA
>Ga0209099_1000186_pt1 | contig 71229 bp, 69 predicted proteins | sample AD_JPNHW2_MetaG_FD_184430 | JGI IMG/M metagenome (GOLD analysis project Ga0209099, IMG submission 184430) | Active sludge microbial communities of municipal wastewater-treating anaerobic digesters from Japan - AD_JPNHW2_MetaG (SPAdes) (version 2) | ecosystem: Engineered > Bioreactor > Anaerobic...
TTGCTCCCGACCACCATCTCGCGGTCGATCTTTATGCCGTTAGGCACTAAAATTATCAGGTCATCACCAACTCCAGCTATATCTCCGGAGACATCCTCAATTGCCTTTTTAAGTTCTCCGATAGCTCGATCTAAAGCTGCCTTATCCCTCTTCAGACCTGCGATATCCACCAGGATGATATTTCCGGTGTAAATCTCCTGTTTGATCTCGGGAAGAACCTCAACCCGTCCCAGCTCAGCTACCTTTAAAATGATCTCAGGAGAGCCGCTGCTTTCCTCGAACTGACCGAGATCGACCTCTGAGTAATCCTGCTCTTTTGACTTTCCAATGAGCTTGAGCTTCTCTAGGAATCCAGCCATCCAAAAACCCCGCTAAGGAAATGTGTATTATTATATTTATATTTAACGGCATTACATATCCACGAGTTTCAATCCCACCAGGCCCATGGCCACCATGAAGAGCAGGACGATCAACGCAATGCTCGATGATCTCATCTCGGCGGGAAGGGCTATTTCCGTCCCCAAAATGAGTAGGATCATCAGAAATACCAGACCGGTACTCAATCCAATCTCAAGCCAATTCTTCTTCACAGGAGTATTGTCCCCTCGCCTTAGAAGATATACTTTTTCGCCCGAAGTCCGTCCTCCCCGGCCAGGAAATCCACCAGAGATCGGGTTTTTTTGCCATGCCAGCCTTCGGCAATGAAGCGAGGATAGACTGGCAGCCTCTCTCTCAGGCAATAATTTGGGAGGCTGCGGCGCATCTCCTCTTCATCCGGCCAGGGACAATCCGGGTTTATGCCGTCGACCGTCACGGAGCTGATTCCTCCCAGATCATTTGCTCCCACAGCTAGCATCGGGCGCGGGTCCACCAGGTTGGGCGGGACTTGAATTGCCACCTCGGCAGGAAGAATCCTGCGCGCCATCTCCACCGTTTTGCACAGTTCAGTCACATCCGGTCGGGGCGCATCCCCGAGAGCCGTCCCCTGCTTCGGGTCCAGAGGCTGAATGATCACCTCCTGAATATGGCCGAAATCCCTATGGAGCTGGGCGATTTCTCCGATCGATTCCATCCGGTCCTGCATGCTCTCCCCGATGCCGACCAGTATGCCGGTGGTGAAGGGAATGTGATTCTCCCCTGCCAGGGCCATATACTGAATCCTCCTGTCCGGCCTCTTTCCCGGCGACTTTTCATGGGACGGCACCAGGGCGGTCGTCTCCAGCATCAGTCCCATAGAGGCATTATAGGGTTTTAAGCGCAAGAGATCTTCTCGATCCAGCAGGCCGGGATTGCTGTGCGGCAAGAGACCAAACTCAATGGCCATCTCGCACAGCTGTATGATGTAGTCCACCAGATCTTCGATGCCCGCCTTTTTTTGCAAATTTTCAAATCCCGGGACGGTCCAGGGGGCTTCGCCCATGGTGAAGAGCGCCTCGCTGCACCCATGAAGAGCGCCCTGCTCCAATAGTCGCGCCGCTAGAGCTCTGGAGATCAAGTGGGCATCTTGGAGATCCTTTCGAAAAGAGCAATATCCGCAGCGGTTCCGGCAGAGGTCCGTCACCGGGATAAAAATGTTTTTAGAGTAGGTGATGGTCTTCATCTTTTCTTTGTTTAGCGGCGAAACTCCACCAGCTTCAGGACATTTCCCAGGGGACATTCCTCTGGTGCCTCGCCCACTATATCCACAATGGTGCATCTTTCGCCATCTTTGAGCCCAGATGGATGGCACATATCATACATGCTGCATTCGGAGTCATCGCACTTCATGGCTTCAAATACGATCTTCGAGCCCGGAAATGCCTTTCTGGCGTCAAAGGCGGCGATTATGGGACTCTCAGCCACCTCAACCGCTCGCACTCCCGCCTCATGGATGGGACAATCGTGAATCAAATCTCCCCTGGTCCCCAGTATCCTGTAGCGCCTGTTCGGCTCCAGATTGATGCAGGTGTTCCTGAGCTTGCAGGTCTCGCATTCCGGTGTGGGTCCAACGAAGGTGAACTCCAGGCCAATGCTGGCCAGTTTTGTTCCGATCAATGTAATTTGTGTAGATGCTTCGGACATAGTTTGCTCTCCATTATCTTGATTATTATTAACTCAGATTATCCCGGTCGCTTCCGCGGCTCTTGTTGCGGCCATTTCGTTAAGGCCCGAATCCAGGATGGTATAGCGTTCCGGTCGAATCTCGCGGGCATTTATCAGGGCAGAGATCACGTTATCTGAATCCAAATTCGCCTCCGCCGCGGTGGTAGGAGCACCGACCAATGCCAGCGCTTCCTTTATCATCTTCCAGTCCCCGCCATGCAGATACATCATCATAATGGTGCCCAGACCGCAGAGCTCTCCATGCAGAGCTCTTCCCGGTGCAATCTTATTCATGGCATGGGCGAATTTATGCTCTGAGCCGCTTGCTGGGCGCGATGATCCGGCTATGCTCATTGCCACTCCGCTGGATATCAGGGCCTTTATTACTATGCGAGCGGATTCCTCAAGCCCCGGCCGAATATCTCCTGCCATTTCAACTATCATGCGCGCCGTCATGCCGGAGAGAGCGGACGCATATTCACTGTACTCCTCATTCCTCAGGCGGTGAGCCAGCTGCCAATCCAAAATGGCAGTATAATTAGATATTATATCGCCGCATCCTGCTGAGAGGAGCTTCGCTGGTGCCTTAGATATTATCTTGCAGTCGGCTACAATTGCCAGAGGAGATTGTGCCTTGATGGATGCCGTTTCTCCGTTGACCGTCAAAGATGCTTGAGAAGAGCAGATGCCGTCGTGCGAAGCTGCCGTGGGAACAGAGAGGAAAGGCGCACAGACCTCCAGCGAAGCGAGCTTTGCGATGTCGATAGATCTGCCGCCTCCTGCGCCGATCAAAAAGCCTGCTTTGGTCTCATGCGCCAGGATCTTTACGCGATCTACCTCTTCTAGCTTTGAGGCGCTGCAAACGATGGTCTGAAACTCATAGTCGCGCTCCTCCAATAGATCTGATATTGTTTTTCCTATCACATCATGGGTACGCGGCCCGGTGATGATGAGGGCCGGTCCAGGAAGATGCAGCTGCAGGCAGATATCGGGCAACTCCCGTATCACGCCACTGCCTATCGCTACGATGCGCGGGAGTTCCATCCACCTAGATCCGACCATTTCTCTCTCACCAGGAAAAAACAGGATTGGATGTATTTGATCTATAGCGATATAAAATCATATCTAACAGGTCACAATCTCAGAGCGCAGATCAGAGAGAATGCGATCCCTTATGACATTGACTGCCGAGCTGGTTCTGCTGCGGGGGCGGGAGAGCGGAATCTCAATGATGTCCTTGATTCTTCCCGGTCGGGCGGACATGATCACTATCCGGTCCGCGAGGTAAATGGCCTCATCAACGCTGTGGGTCACAAAGACCACGGTCTTTTTCTCCTCCTGCCAGATGCGCAGAAGTTCGGACTGCATGAGGTTGCGCGTCTGGGCGTCCAGGGCTCCAAATGGCTCATCCATGAGCAGAGCTCTGGGGCGGTTGACGAGGGCACGAGCGATGGCCACCCTTTGCTTCATTCCACCGGACAGCTCGTGAGGATAGCGCGTTTCAAACCGCTCCAGGCCCACCATCTTAAGGTACTGCCTGCCCTGAGCCAGCCGTTCTCCGGCAGGTACGCCTTTTAGTTCCAGGCCGAAGACAATGTTATCGATGACCGTTCTCCAGGGAAATAACGAGTACTCCTGGAAGACCATGCCTCTCTCCGGACCCGGGCCTGTTATTAGGTCGCCATCAAGAGTCACCGTGCCTTCTGTTGCTTCTTCAAGGCCCGCCATTATACGCAGCAGTGTGGTCTTGCCGCAGCCCGACGGGCCGATGAAGCAGACGAACTCATTTTCCCCTATATCCAGGTTGATATCCTGGAGGGCTGTCATCTCTTTTCCGTCAGCAAAAAATTGCTTGGATACTCCCTTGATCTCCAGCAGAGCCATTCAAGATGAGATATCGCTGCGGGCAGGTATAGATCTTTCCATTGGCGGAACAATATGCAATTTCGATGATTTTGAATGCACGCAAAATTGTAATTATGCTAATGGGGTGAATGGGAAGGCCACTCGCCTTCGCCCAGAAACGTGTAGGGCCGGTGTAGCCTTCCTTGCCACAGATACCAATTGCACCGGCCTTCTATAAAGCTTCAAGCCGCGCGGGGCGAAAGTATTCAGATCTTCCCTGGCTTTTCCAGCAGTCCGGTCTTGGTCATAATCTCTCCGGTGCGGGCGTGGGGCAGTCGGGATACGCTGTCGTTGGCCTTCTCAAGTTCTCGGGATTCGTCGGCCAGGCGGCCAGCGGCCCTCATGACCTCGTGGCCTGCGGCTGCGGCGAGAGCTATCGCCTCCAGCTCTTTGAGGCGGAAGCAGGCTGTGGCATCGATGCCCGCCACGGTCTGCGCCATGTAGAGAGCCCCAACAGCTTTGGCCCTGGCATATGGATTGCCAAAGTGCATCCGTTCAGCGCACTTTTCCGGAGTGGCCAGGATTGTCGGAAGCTTTGCCTGTCCGGCAGCTATGCTGGCCATGGCAAGATCCAGCTCTAGAGAGACCAGCCGGATTGCTCCGCAGGCGGCGAGGACCTTCAGTGCATCGGAGTTGAAAAGGGCCATCTCAGCCGGATCGAGGAACTCGCGTTTGGCACCGATGAGCGGGTCCATGGGCAGGATGATGTAGCCGAAACCTTCGGCTGCCAAAGCATCGCGTGCCTCCTTCTTGGAGGGGCCGTCGGAGATGACAATGGTGGGAACGCCTCTGAACAGCTCGCGTGCCGTTGTTGGCCCTGCGGTCGCGGCGTTGGGGCTGCTGATGACCACCAATTGTGGCTGCCAGGCCAGCAATTCGGCTGCCGCTTCGCCCTCTTTCTTGGTCATCTTTGGGCCGAAGCTGATGATCTTGAATTCTATGTCAGTTCTTTCTGCAATTTCGTCCAGCGAAAGATCAATGGCCGTTGATGTGGCTATGTTTCCGAGCTTTACAAAACCGATCTTAAACATGCCGCTGTGAAATGCCGAGAAAAGATAAAAGGATTTTGTTATATGACGAAAAGGTTTTTCTCTTATTCATCCATTATATACGCTGTATAGGAGGGAATCGATTGAAGAGGTTACTAACTCTAGCCGTACTGGCCATTGCTTTGATAGGCATGGCTGGTGCAGCGAACTACATGTATGAAAAGGCATCCGTCAAGGGTGTAGGCTACAAGAATGTTGAGATGATCATCTCCACTCAGACGGGCTTCAACGGACAGAAGCTTGTTGAGAAGGAGTCCGGATCAGGCAACGTCATTACCGAGAGGACCGAGCTTGAGGCCGAGAGACAGCTGGAGAGAGATTACTCGCCAATAGGCAAGGTGCCTGTCATCAATCAACGCGTCGCGTGGGTTTTAACCTGCAAGTGGCCAACAGGCATGGCATGCCCGATGGATTACATCAACTTCACCAAGGAAGCTGAGTTCGAGTACATGCCCGTATCTTACCAGACCGGCACCTATGACCAGAAGTGGGTTGAGAAGCTGTGCGTGCAGAATTACAGAATTGGCGCTGTGCTCACTGAGATGTACACTCATGCCGAGCACCTGCAGAAGACCACCGAGGTCAAGACCAGAGGATACGGCAAATACCAAATCATTAATTCAGAAACTGGCGTACCATTAAGCTCAGACAGTGGCATTGATGGAAGCTGTCCTGCTTGCTGCACCGGCGTTCTCGAGGCCAACCTCAATAGCAATGTGATCGGCGTCGCCCATATCGGCTGGATCTCCCGCGATCCAAACGCTGACGACCAGCTCAAGGGTCGCCATGCTGAATATGGAAGATCAGTCGAGGACCTGACCGGCGTCTTCTCAATCGAGAAGTTCATCCAGCTCTGGGGTAACTCCACATGCGGAGCCATCAGCGTTGACTGGCTGCCGTGCGTGTAATTGCGCCAAACCCCATCTCCTTTTTTAAACCCTGATCCTCTCGCGGTTCGCATCGACCTCTACAATCGTTCCGCTCACTACCCGCAAGATCTCCTCGCTCACCCTGTCCACCAGAGGAATGCCGCTGATGATTGCTCCCACGGCTACGATCGGCTCGGAGCGGATGGCGATCATGGCCGCAGGCGCTAGTCCCTTCTTTTTAAGCTGATAGATGACGTAAGAGCCCACCGTAGAGCCTTTGCCCCCAGGAAAGATGAGCACCTTTCCGGCTATGCACTGGCCGAATAGCTCATGCGCCGGATCGACCACCATTCCGGTCGTGGCATCGACGTTTCCCAAAAACGAGATGGCTTCTCGCGTCACCAGTGCCGGGCCGCTGGCGCAGCCGCTGGCAACCCTGTGGCATTTGATCTCCATTCCTATCGCCTCCCTAAAGCGGCATCGATGCAATCCTCAAGGCTTCCCAGACCCGCTCCAACCCCAGCCAAACCGGGCAGGTAAGAGAGAGCCTTCCCTGAGCTGGTAAGCATCCTGGAAAAGCGTTCTGTGGCCGGAGAGACCACCATGCAGGTATCGCAAAAGACCCGCGCTCCGCTCTTTTCAATGGCTTCCACCAGACCGGGATTGGCCTGTGCGATCTTGCGGGCGGTGCAGACCCACAGCTCCTTTTGCACCTTCTGGCCCTGGAGCAGTCCGGCGATCCTCTCCAGCTCCTCTGCCGAGCAATGGGGACAGCCCAGGGCCACGGCATCAGCTTCCTCTGCCGGAAAGCGAGCATAGACCTCATCGATCTCCTTTCTATCCAGGTGCAGCGTCTCCTCCGGCTGGCCGCACGTGGGTGGTTTCGGAGTCACATCCTGCACATAGTAGAGGGCAACCGATCCGCTGGCGGCCATTGCTGCGCCCAGGGCCTTCAGCTCATCCTGAGCGGGCCGCTGCCCACGTAGCCGGAAGAAGGGCACTCCGTCCTTTATAATCCTGCCCACCAGAAATCCAAGCGCCCCGTAGTCTGACCCGCGCAGGTCCGCCTTCACATCTACCTGGTGAGTTGGATGCCGGTTCTCGTCCAGATGGTAGCCGTAAAGGGCCGTCTTTCCCACCAGTGCCGCAGCCAGGGCGGAAGGGCCCCCCTCCCGGTTGGTGCGGGCGCCGATGACCGAGTTGGCATAGGAAACGGCAGAGGACTCGCTCCAGGCGAGGTGATCGCCCGGACTGGCGAGATCCTGGCGGATCTGGTAGGGAGTGCAGGTGCAATCGATGCTGATACCCAGGTGGCGGTAGGCCTCAATTGTCTGCTGCTGCTTTTCTGCAAAATCTTCGCTGACCCCCATCTCCTGCCAGCGGCACAGGTCCATTCCCGCCGGATTGAGGATGCTGGGAACCGCAACCTGGCCTTGCAGGTCGGATATCCACTCAAGACCAGCCTCGCCGATGTTCTTGTAGGAGACGCCGGCGATCTGGACGGATCGAACTGGCACGAGCCTCTCCGCACCGTAAATGTCGCCCAGGGCAACTAAAATCTCCATCATGCGGCGCAGGGTCTCGCCATGCTCGCCCTGATAAACTGCTTCTTCCTCACGGGACAGGTACATGGCTTAGGGCTCTGGGCTTCATGAAATAAACTCTTTTCCGGCAAGGCTGAAGGATACAACATTGCGTGAGAGCGCCAGCGAGATGGATGCCGGTTCTGCCAAGCAGAAGGCCGGGAGGAGAGAGGCGCAATTCTGGCAATCAAGCTTTAAATATCACGAATCGAGAGTAATATTGATGTGTGAAGCTTTAGAGCGCCGGATCATAGCACGCGATCTCCCTTACGATCTAGAGGAACCCGGCGATGAGAGGGAAATCACCAGAGGGCTTATGCGACTGTCACAGCAAGCGCTATCTAAATATGTGGATAAAGAGCCTGATATTTATTGATGAAAGGAAATATCATTGTAATTCCATTCCCTTTTGCAGATTTAATCTCAATTAAGCGTAGGCCCGCCTTAGTTATTCATGAAACTAAGTAAGACATTGTGGTTGCCTACATCTCCTCAACTGCCATTCTCGTCTTTGCGTCGATATTTTCTCAGGAACGATATGGCACTGCATATCACAGCATGCCAATTATAATACTATTCATCATTCAGTTTGTGTTTTCCTTTACCGATTTTCCAGTTGATGCACCCTAAACCAATCTCTGCAGCGGATGTCCCTCTCCGGGTGGCTTCTCCAGGTCGCTCGCCGCCTCGGCGATGAGGATGTCGGCCAGGGCCGCTGCGGGAAAGATGATCTCCGCGCTCTCGATTGGTCCGTATAGCAAAAAGTCGGCTCCCGCCAGAAGCTGCATGGCTCCCGCCGCGGCATCGCAGCCCTTTCTGATCGTCATCTCCTTTTTTCGCAGCCAGGGCCAGGAGGATACTGCGTTGTGAATTCCCGAGCCCACAGGCAGGCCCAGCCGGGCCTTGGCGGCCACGGAAAAGCGCAGAGCAGCGCCGGCTCCGCTTCCCAGGGGCAGCACTGCCGGATCGATAAGCAGATTTCGCATGCCCATCTCTCCGGCTGCGGCCAGAAGGCCACTTTCGCGCACATTTCCGCCCGTCTCCAGGATGGCCAGCGACCCGTCCACTCCCGGCTGAGATGGATTGTAGGCCAGAATGATCGCGGAGTCGACCTCCGACTCAGCCAGGGCCTGCGCCTCCTTCTTATCCGTTGCCAGGCTGATGCTGTTGTAGATGGCTTTGTCCGCGAGGCCGATCTCCGACACCAGTCTGGCAGCAGCAATGCGCGTGGCAGGATCAGCGGAATCTATGATGAAGGGGCCGTCCCAGACCCCTTCGGCGAAATCAAGATACTTAACAAACGCAGCCGGACTTCTGCCATACAAGTGCAGCACGGAGGGACATCCTGTCTCCTCAGACAGCTCTGCCTGCCGGGTGACCAGCCTCTCGGCAGCCGTCTTGTTAAAGGTGCCCCGCTCTTCATCCTCGATGATCCTGTGTCCCTGATAGAAGATTGTGCCGCATAGAACCGAAGGAAGCTGGCCGCACTGGCCGCCAAACTTCACTCCCGCCACATTCACGATGGACTGCAATTTGCTGAATCGAAACAACTCTTATCCCTCTGATCCCTCTGCATCGGCCTTCGCCGCATTATCTTCTATAACCAGCCAGGCGTATGAATCCATAACCACTCTGCTGCCGAAGGATATGTCCCCCTGGCCAAATGATACCCGCCTTGATGGGACACTTCTCTTAATCACCTGGAATGGCCTATCCGGATAGGGCTGGCAATCCTGGCCATGCCTGCGTATCAGCTCTTCTATCTGCTGAGTGTCTTCCTGACCTATGCAATTTACCAGCTCTACCTGCTGCTGAAAGCGCTCGATGGCTCCTTCAGGCAGATTCTGGATGAAAGGTATGGCGCCTCTTGATCCTATTATTCTGCCCTGGTTATCTATTCCATTTTTGTGCAGTGCTAAAATGGTGTCTCCGGGCAGATGGCCCTTAGACTCTACGCCGCAGAGGATAAGGATTCTGATATTGCAGTTTGATATCACATTGGCCACGATCTTCTCGACGCCCAGGTTCTCAGTCTTGCACTGGCCGCAGATGGCAGCGCCCTTTGGGATGATGGAGCTTGCCAGGGTTACCACTGCTACGCTGCCATTGGCATCGCCAACCTGGTAGTCGCCGCGCACAGGCGGCCAGGGGTCCTCGTAGCCCGCATTGAGGCCTGGTTTAATGATATCGCTTTCTTCTGCCATTCAATTGCTCCTGCTGCCATTCTCAAAGACCGATTGGAATTTATTTTTTCCTGTCTGGACCATGTATCGAATCCTCCTAAATATGAAATATTGAAATATGATCAGACCAACAGGTAAATTACTGTTGCGCGACAAACCCATGAATAGCATTACCAAGCAAGCGGTGGCACTAGAATGGCCTCATACAAAGAAAAGATCCTGGATGTCATTGGGCAAGCCGAGGTGGGTCTCACTACGGTTGATGTGGCCAAGAAAGCAGGTGTAAGCAAAACCACGGTGATCAAATACCTCTCGGTGCTCAGCTCCGAAGGCTTGGTCGAGTTCGTGGAAGTGGGTCCATCCAAACTCTGGAGAAGCAGAGGAATGGGTATCAAGCAGAAGGAAGAAAGAGTGCAGACGTTGACCGTCGAGGCTCTGCCGAAAGTCGATATCGATTTTTGCAGCGAGGAAGACAATGCCCTCCGCTTTTCATTTCAGGTTGACCTGGACCAGATACGCACCATCTTGAAGCGTGCCGACAAATGCATGTGCAAAAAAGAAGACGCTCTGTTAATCGAGGATTGAATATGCCCTGCGCCCCTCAAGCATCCATACCTAGGGAGATCGAGGATTTCTTCACAGTTGAAAGCGGCCAGACGCTTCTCATCAAAGGATTGCCTGGAACCGGCAAGACCACCTTAGCCCTGGAGATTATGAACAGCTTATGCGAGGATAGAAACGGGATGTACATATCCACTCGCATCGATCCCCGCCGGCTCTATGCCACCAATCCCTGGGTAAAGGAAGTTGTTCCTCCCAAGAATGTTGTCAATGCCACCCAGGGCAAGCTCCTGGAGAGCCTGAAGGGCATTGGAAAGGATATATCCAACTATTACGCAGTATTGGATTTTTTTAAGGTATTCTTTGATGAGGCAGAGGAGATGGACAATCCCATGATCATCATCGATAGCTGGGATGCGGTCTTGAATTATACCTCTCACCTCATCGGCGATGGCCAGCACAGCTTTGAGCAGAATATCTGCGAATTTGCCAGGGACCTGGATACCCATCTTATCTTCGTCTCCGAATTTTCCAGTGTCATGCCTCTGGACTACATTGTGGACGGAGTGGTGACCATGGAGCAGTTCCGCCTGCCCGGTTACGCCGAGGGTAGCATGAGGAGCCGCTATGTCCGGCAGATCAAGCTCGAGAAGCTGCGTGGAGTTGAGATTGGCCAGAAGACCTACACCGTAACGCTGCACAATGGACGGTTCCGGTTCTTTGAGCCTTACCGGGAACATACCGATGCCAGAATTGCCAGCGATGGCATGAGGGTTCCAGACCCCAAAGCCGACCGCATCTCCACCGGCATTCCTGACCTGGATACCATCACCGGCGGACTGAAGTATGGCTCATGCAATGTGCTGGAGATAGACCACGGCGTGGGCAAGAGGTATTACCAGATCCTGACTGCCCTGGCTTCGAATGCCCTCAAGAACGGCCGGGGCGTTTTTATCCTGCCCAGCATCGGCTACCAGCTGAGCAAGCGCGACATTTTTGTGCCCACAAATGTCGTTGTCTCTTCTCCGGAGGGAGAGGACCCGGTGGCATGGGGGGAGGGCCTGCGGGAGAAATGGGACGAACTGAGGGAGAGAACCGGCCGGCCAATACTGAACATCATCGGCCTGGACTCAATCGAGTTCGCCTTTGGCTACAAGGCAGTGCTCAACCTCGTCAACCTGATGATCAGCAACTGGAAGGAGACCAACGACATAAATGTGCTCGTGGTAAAGAGCGGCCAGGAGAGCATGAACATGGCCGTCCATACTGCGGATGCTTATCTGCTTGTCAACGAATTGAACGGCGGGCTCTGCCTTTACGGAATCATTCCCAGAACTGAGCCCTACTACATGCTCCTGGAAGAGCGGAACCGGATCAGCCTGACGCCAATAGTCTAGCTTCACCTGGGTTCTCGTTTCCAGATGTTTTCTGCAAAATCTCGAAAAAAGATAAGGCCCAAGCCGGCATCAGGCTTTGGCTAGGCCTTTTGCCTCGCGGGCGATCCGCAGGGCTGCTTCCTTTCGCATCATCTCAACAAATTCCCTCTGTGTGGCAAAGACCAGCGTTCCGGTGGGACAGGCGGCAACGCAAGCAGGAACGTCCAGGCTCTTGCAGCGGTCGCACTTGACAGCCATGCGAACCTCGGTGTGCCTGCCGATAACCCCATAGGGACAGACCATGGCGCACATCCAGCAGCCTACGCAGTTGCTTTGAATGCGCTCGACAATGCCTGTTACCGGATCCTGTTGCATACCGCCGGTGCGACAGACGGCTACGCATGGCGCATCCTCGCAATGGCGGCAGACGAGCGGCATCTTCTGCCCTTCCGCCATCTCCACATAAACGCGGCGCACCGGCCTCGGCTTCTCAGATACAGCAGAGATGAGGCTTTTGCTGGCCGAATGCTCGACGGCGCAGGCCATCTCGCATGACTTGCAGCCCAGACACCTGTCCAGACGGACAAAAATCTCCTTCATGGCTCCCCCTCACAGGCCCAGCTTCCTGCGCTGGCTGTCGATATGATTGATCATCAAAGCAGCGGCTTTGATCGGATCCGGCTCCACGGCAAAACATGCTCCTACAACGTCCTTGGCTCCGCTGGTGAGCAGTCCGGCAACCGCGGCGCTTCCCAACACCGGGGGCACGGTTCCCAGCACGGTGAAAACTCCCGATCCGATTACATAGGCTCCGATGGAGACCGCTTTTTCGCTCATCCACTCAGGGGCTGCGCCTGCTGCTGGCAAGTCGCTTATGTCCACGCCCAGGGCATTGGCGAGGGCTGCTGCCGCAACGAGAATGCGGCTGATGTCAACGCAGGAACCCATATGAAGAACTGGCGGAACTCCCAGGGCTTTGCATACTCCTTTCAGTCCTTCGCCTGCCATATCGGCAGCCTCCGGGAGAAGCAGGCCGGCTTTGGCACAGGCCTGGGCGTTGCAGCCCGTGGTCAGCACCAGCACATTGTTCCTGATCAGCTCCTTTACCATGTTGATGTGGCCGTAGTCATGAACGATCTTCGGATTGTTGCAGCCGACGACCGCTCCAATGCCCCTAACCGCTCCGCTCTTGATGGCACCGATCAATGGGTCGAGGGTTCCGCCCAGGGCTCCGACAATCGTCTCCACTGAGAAGCCCACCATGCACTTGGATTTTTCCTTGGGGATGTGGACCCTCGTAGAATTGCGGTTCTTGTAATTATCGACCGCTGCGGAGACTATCGACTTGGCTGTATCGAGAGCGGTCGCTTCATGAAACTCCATGTGCACCGCTCCCGGGAATTTAGCTTTAGGAGAGGTGGAGATGAACTTGGTGTGGAAGCAGCCAGCAAGCGCTCCAAGGGCTGGCATGATGCACTGCACATCTACAATCATGGCATCCACCGCGCCCGTGGCTACGGCCAGCTCCTGCTGGAGGAAGTTTCCTGCTACTGGGACGCCGTGGCGCATGAGAACCTCGTTTCCAGTGCAACAGATCCCTGCCACATTTATGCCCACTGCGCCCTGCTTTTTAGCCTGCTCCACAAGCTGCGGATCAGCGGCTGCGGCTACTATCATCTCGGAGAGAAGCGGCTCATGGCCATGCACAATGATATTGACCTGGTTGGGCTCAAGAACTCCCAGGTTTGCCTCGGAGAAGGTGGGCGCTGGCGTGCCGAAGAGGACATCCTGCAGCTCTGTCGCAATCATGGAGCCGCCCCATCCGTCGGATATGCTGGTGCGCAGACCATGCAGTATCAGGTTAACATAGTCGTTGTCAACACCCATGTGAGTGCGGTGCATGCACTCCACGATCTCCCGGTCGATGCCGCGCGGCTCGATGCCCAGCTTCTTCCACAGCTCCAGCCTTTTGGCCGGAGCCCGGCGGGTGAACTGAATTGGGCCGTCCTGTTTGCCGAACTCCGCTAGGATGGCGTCAGCAAGGGCGATCTGAGTGCTCACGCCGTACTCGGCCATGAGGCGCTCCATCTTGGCCTGATCCTTGATGCTGTAGGAAGGAGCTTCGCCCAAGGCCACCGCCCGGAAGGTATGGGCCACGTCGCGAGCATGATCGGAGTGGGCGGCTGCCCCTGCGGCTATGCTGCGCAGAAGATTTCTGGCAACAATTATATCTGCCGTCGCACCGCAGACCCCTTTAGCGGCACCTTCTCCGAAGGGATCTATGCGGCATGGTCCCATGTTGCAGTTTCTGCAGCACAGTCCAAGCTCGCCAAAACCGCATTGTGGCTGCTGTTTATCAAATCGATCCCAGGCAGTTTCCAGGCCGGCCCTCTGGCAGACGTCAAGCATCTCCCGGCTGGCTGGATCTATAGATCTATCACGAACATCCTTGGCCATATCAGCACCTTTCTGATTTATTCAAAGCACTAATGAGGTGCGAATCGGATTATAACTATTTAATGCTAATCTTTATAATTTTAAATTATCTAAGGGTGTTTTCAAAAAAGAATTCCTAAATGTATAAAATTTATTCGTTCATCCGGAACAAAATGCTTTGCTCTGCACCATTTGCGTTTTTATCATTAAATTATTGCATATTATTCTCCAATAACTGCTTCTAGGACCTTTGTGCATATTTTCAATGATTTGTAATATTTCGTAACAATTTTCTGTAATGATTCATATCAATATGTTAAAATAAAATATTGCTATGAACCATGCAAAAATACCTGAACTCCTCCCACGCTCTGATGGGCGGAGCTTTTCTGCGGCTTATCGCGTTTTTTGCCGTCACCGTCAAGCCTGATGGCATCGGGGCGCGTTTTGCAGGATATTCAAGCATCTATTTCACTGGCACTTTATAGAATGTTTCACTTAAAACTCGATAGAATGGTTTATACTATCCGACGATGCTCTTATCGTTCATGGGACATGTTTTTATCAGTCCTCTCAACTGGGGTTTGGGCCACTGCACAAGAGATATGCCCATCATAAAAGAGCTTCTTATGAGAGGGCATGAGGTAACCGTAGGCACTAGCGGAAATGCCCTGGCTCTCTTGAAGAGGGAATGCCCGCAGTGCAATTTTATCGAATTCAAGGACTATCCTGCGCCCTACAGCAGCTCCCGATTCTTTTTGCCCCATTTTGCCGCAGGACTGCCCTCCCTGCTCATGGCCATCGCCCGTGAGAAGAAGAGGTTCGATCAGATCCTGTCAAAGAACAGATTCGATCTGATCATCAGCGATAACCGCATGAATGTCTACAGCAACAGGATTCCCAGCTATTTCATATCCCATCAGCTCCGCTTCAGCATGCCCCGCTATCTCTATCCCTTTGAGATGATGACCCTGCCCTTCAACAGCCTATTTCACCGCAAATTCAGGGGCGTAATTGTGCCGGATATCGATCCTAAGATAGAAAACAGGAATCTGAGCGGCAAGCTAAGCCTCTCCAATGTGAATGCCACGAATTGCAGAGTCTACTACGCAGGAATTCTCACCAGCACCAAAAAAATGGCAGTTGACAGGGATCTGGACTTTCTGGCCATCGCCTCCGGCCCCGAGCCTCAGAGGACCCGGCTGGAGGAGATAATCCTGAAGCAGGTCCAGAAGCTTCCGGGCGAGAAGGTGGTCCTCCTGGGAAGCCCGCAAAGGGAATATCACGAGAGGCTGGACGGGCATACTACAGTCCACTCCTACGTCTCCACTGAAGAGAAGACGCTTCTTATGAACCGGGCCAGGTTTATCATCGCCAGATCAGGGTATACCACAATGATGGAGCTGGCGGAGCTACAGACCAGGCATGGGCTCTTCACGCCCACCCCAGGTCAGACTGAGCAGGAGTATCTCTCTTCTTACTATGCCAGACAGGGGTGGTTCTTATCCCGCAGCCAGTATAAGCTGAGTCTGTCTGAGGATGTGGCTCTAGCCATGCCTTATCATGGATTTCCGGAGATGGCAAAGACCGCCGAGAATGTAAAGAAACTTTATGAAAAGGTGCTCAAACAGCATTTGTGTTAGTGGCTTTATGGCCGCATTTCTAAGGGCAGCCAGATGGTTCCAAATGCGGCCTAATGGTTCCTAAGGGTTCCTTTTGGATTTTAAGCGAACGGATTGCCTTTAATTTGCGAGCAGTTCCCCCATGCGATTTATCGTTCGTTCTGTCGATTCATCGTTCGTTCTGTCATAATTTGATATATCGTTCAAAAGCAGCTGTTGTCGGGATATGCTGCGGTCAAACGCAGGCATATCTTTGGAGAGTGGTGGAAAATGCAAATTAAAGCAAAGCTGATTATTGCAATGGCCGCCATGTGCCTTCTCACGACGACTGCCCTATCGCAGGGCGGTCCGAGAGACGGCCCTAACGGCGGTCCGGAAAGAGAGATGTGGCAGGGTGAAGGAGATGGAATGATGCTTGGCCCAAATGATGCGCCTTCTGGTCAGAACGGCGAGACTGAGCACGGCCAGCCGCCTGTTCCTCCTAGATTCAAAGGCTGCAATACCGATCCTCAGAATCTGCCGCCCAATATGCCCATCAAGCCTCCCTCTGATAAGCCAGATGGGTCAGAGAATAAATTAAGTCCAAATGATGCGCCTCATGGCGAACCGGCACCTTGGACATACAATAAACCGGGCGACGGACAGCATGGGGGCCCATCCTTCGGATTCGCAGGACATGACGGGCATATGCCGCCCCGCTCGATAATGGAGCAGGATCGCCTGCAAGTCCCTCCCAAGAAGTCCATGATGGAAGAGAAGCATCATAGGGCACACAAAGGCCCGCTAAAGCCTTTGAACCCTGAGGATCTCCCTGGGCTGCCGCAATTGAAATCTATGATGGATCGTCCGTAAAACTCAAAGTGGGTGATAAAAATCGGCATAGGTGATTCGATATGAATTTGTCTCGTCTGCTCTTGGCATTCCTTTTAATGAGCAGCGGCCTATTGCAGGCTTCATCGGCTCAGGGCGAGGTTACCCTGAGCATCTACGTTCATGAGGGAAATCTCAACGGCAGCATGCTGTCCGATGTGCAGATCACAGGTCAGGATGCAGAGGGCAACTCGCTGTCCTCTGCAACCGATGAGAAGGGCATCGCTGTAATTGAGGGCATACCCGGAACCTGGAAGCTAAATTTCCAGAAATCAGGCTGCCAGCCGCTCGAGCTGTCCTATGATGCTCTGCAGACTGAGGAAGTTGCCGCCTACCTGGAAAAAACAGCATCCTCGCAGCAGGTAACTATGACTGTCTACGTTTACGAGGGAAGCCTGAATGGAACGGCTCTTTCCGGGGTAGAGATCACTGGATGGGATGCCGCGGGCGGCGAAATAAGCGCCACCACGGATTCAGACGGTGCTGCACAGATCAGCGGAACTACAGGATCATGGGAGTTGAGCCTGAAAAAAGATGGCTACAAGCCGGTAATCAATCTGAGCTTCGATGCAACCGAATCAGAGGAGGTGGGAGCCTACCTGAAAAAGGCAGAATGAAGCGCTATCAACGGAATGGGACAGATTGACTGTCCGATTCCCTCCTTTTTTTCCTCCTGGCAATGGCAGAGCATGAGCTTGCCAGATCTTCTACCAGTATCCTCGCAGGCTATTCTGCAAGATTGAGACGTCTCTTTGCACGTCTTCTGAAAAGAGCGATACCGGTAGCATCAGGACCATGCTAGAGATGTATGCCTGCTTTCGTCCCATGAGCTGCAATGTGGATAGCGATGGTAGGTCTTCCTGAAATCTCACCGTCAGCTCCCGGGAAGCTTTCAGTACCGCGGATAGAATCTCCTTTGTCTGCGTGCAGGAGCCAATCAATCGGTCGGCGTCCGTATCCTGGTAGATCGACCGCCCCAGCTCTTGGAAGGATTCGATGAACAGGCTGAAGGCGGAATCATCGGCATCGCACCGACCGTTCACCGCTGAATAACCGCATCCTTTGCAGCTCCTATCGTTACCGTACTGGATGCAAAAGGGGCAGGTCGCCGGTCGGGTAGGCAGGTGGCCGAGCAGCGTGAGGCTCAGAGCGCGGGCGAACTGGTGTAGTTTTTCCGGCTCGATGGTCTCCAGGCGGCGGGAGAAGAGATCTGCCCAGCGCAGGTACTCCCGGCAGTTGATATCCATAGCCGCCTTGGCCGCCTGCAGGGATGTAAGGTCAATGTCACTTGCTGCCGTCTCAAGCTCTTTGGCGCGATTGGTCATACTATCGGGCCCTATTCGGCTATCTGCAATTCCGCTCTAAAATCTCTATCAGCTCTTTGTGAGTGTAGCGGTCCATGAGATGCAGGATCCTATCTGTCTCCTCATAAAACTGCCTTGTTTTTAGCATGATGGCGCTCATTTCTTCGGCGGCATCTCTGTGGCCTTCCAGATTTTTCTCAACCTGGATGAGCGCCTGCAATACCGAATGAACCTCCGCCTTTGCTCTGGATTGGATCGCTTGCCTCATAGCCTCCGTATCAGTCTCCAGAGCATAGCGATGCTGCTTATCGCGGCGCGTTTTACCAACCGGACACACAACCCGTCGCGCCAATCCAACGTTTTCCAGATAGCTCATGTTTGAGCGCACCGTAGTTTTGCTGTAGCCTGTCCTCTCGGCCAGGGTATCGAGCGATAAAGGTTCGTTTTCCAGGAAAAGCGCGCCCCTGATTATCCCCATCGCATCGCTGCGCCCATTTTTCCGGGCGGATTTGATGCAGGCATCGATAATGGGCTTCTTTAGCGCTTGCTTTTCTTCCTCGTTCACGGAATTCAGTCCGATCACAATATTTAAGTATTTTGCGATTATTCGGTTCGTTCGACAAAATCCGAATAGAAGGTTTTATTGATATGATCTGCCTGGAACGACTCGGGGTGTGGATCACAAGAAATCCTGCAGCAATAATCGCTGTGGCGGCAATTTTGACTCTGGTATCCTTGCACTTCGCTCAATCGATTGTAAGTCAGGGCATGAATACAGAGAGCATGGTCGGAAAAGAATCATCGCTTTATCAGATTTACGATCACCTCTACAAGGAGAATTTCGGCACCGAATCCATAGCAGTACTGATCGAGAGCGATCATGTGACGGGCACCAAAGCTCTGGAGGCCCAGCTTCGCTTCTCAGATTTGGTCAAGGACATTCCGAGAGTGGTATCGGTGAGCAGCATTGCCGATACCATTGCCGATGCCGAGGAAAAGGACAGCGGCGTCCGACAGATTCCATCTCAGGAGAAGGTCGATGAGATTCTGGCCAATGCCGGTCCTCTGGTTATGGCAATTCTTCCAGACGAGAGCCACACAATGATGTCGATCGTGGACCCGGTCTACATCAACGACAATCAGAGGACAGAGATCTTGAGGGAGGTAAAGGAAGCCGTCAATCTGGCGGCCTTTCCTCCGGACTGTGTCATAACCGTTACAGGCACACCTGCCCTCATGAAATCCATCACGGATCAGATGAACGCCAGCCAGGGAAATATCATGCTTCTGGCGGCGGTTCTCATGGTAGTCGCCCTGCTGCTGGTCTTCCGGCATGTCAAGTGGCCGCTTCTTCCCATTCCCATCGTTTTTCTGGGAATAATCTGGACCTTTGGAGCGATGGGGTTGTTTCATATTCCCATGACCATGGTCTCATTTTCGGCCTTTCCCCTGCTCATCGGTATCGGCATCGATTATGCCATTCAGTTTCACAACCGCATAGATGAGGAGTTTTCCAAAGGGCGGTCTCCGGTGAGAGCGGCCATAAATACAGTGAACCATGTGGCATTTCCGGTAATGGTTGCATTGATTGTGACCGTTGCTGGATTTGTGGCTCTGCTCAACTCTTCCGTCCCCATGATACGCGATTTCGGAAAGCTGTGCATCATTGGACTCTTCATGTGCTATCTGTCCTCCCTGTTTGTTGGTGTGACCGTCCTGTGGCTTGGCGAGAAGAGGACGGGAGCCCGGAGAAAAAAAGCAATAAGTCAGATGGAGGGCGGGTCGGATGGCGGATCTGCTATTGGCTCGTGCGTCGAAAAGACGGCAGGCTTTTGCATTGAGAAGTGGAGGGCCGTCCTGGCCGTCGCACTGATATTTGCCCTCGCTGGAAACTATCTGGACAGCCTGGTGCCGGTGGAGACGGACACGAAGAACTATATCCCCCAGGACCTTCCGCCGCTGGTTGATTTCAAGCACATGAGCAATATTTACGGCGGCACTGATTCCATTCAATTCATAGTACAGGGAGACGATCTCACCGATCCGAACAATCTGCAATGGATGGACGATTTCAGCAACTATCTTCAAAAGTCCAGAGATCAGGTTTATGGCGCAACCAGCATCGCCACCTATATAAAACAGGCCACGGGAGGAATAATTCCCAATAATAGGACAGAGATCAGAGAGATAATCAACCTTCTACCCAATAACGTGTTAGATAAATACCTCAGCGGCCATAATGCGGCCATGATCGATGTGAATCTCGGCCAGACGGCATCCAATCTGGGGCTTGAGAACTTCGATCGGCTCACCAGGGAGTTTGAGAGGGATCTTGCCTGGATGACTCCGCCGCCCGGAATATCCGTCAAGATGACCGGTGACACCGTGGTGAGGACGACGACCATTAGCGCTCTCACCACAGGAAGAGTGGAGATGTCGCTCCTGGGTCTGGTCTTGATATTCATACTGCTGCTGGTAATATATAGAGATCTCATCAAAGCCCTCCTTCCCGTGCTGCCTATGCTGGTGGTTATCGGCTGGATGGGCGGAGTCATGTACCTGGGTGGCATGAAGTACACGCCTCTGACTGCGACTCTAGGAGCCCTCGTCCTCGGCGTGGGATCGGAGTATGCGATTCTCATGATGGAGCGCTTCTATGAGGAGTTGCATAACGTAGGAGATCCCTACGAGGCGCTGAAGATCACTGCCAACCGCATAGGTTCCGCTCTAGTGGCATCTGGGCTCACAGTCACCTTCGGATTTGCGGCGCTGATCACATCGCCCTTCAACATCACCAATAACTTCGGACTGGTTACCGTAATGGCCATCATCTTCGCGCTCTCCACCACCTTCACGGTCTTCGTTGTTCTGATGATCCGCATGGAGATCAAACGCGAAATGCTGGAGAACGCGAAACGCGAACTTAAAACCGCATTAGCATTAATCAACAACAAATCAGGGAGAAAAATCGATGGATATTAAGTCTGCCATAACCATGGCTATCTTGTTAGCGCTTCTGGCTACGTGCCAGGCCCAGAACACCTACATACCTTATGAGCTGGGTGGAGACAATTACTATACGATGTACGGCGGTCCGGATCTATCCGCCAGCATTTCCGGCACGAATGAGTTCGATCGGGGTGACACCGTTACGCTATATCTGGATCTGAGCAACTACGGAAGGATCATCGGCTTCAAAGAGGATCAGACGCCTCAGAACCCCAAGGAGTTCGCTCTCGCCGCAGCCGAGCAGCAGGAGGAGTACAAGAAGCCCACCGCCCTGGGAATCGCCGCCAGCCTCAGCTCTGACAATGCCCAGATCGATGTAAAGTCCGGGGATCAGATTGTCCAGTCCCTCAAGTCGGGAGACAAGACCCAATCGCCCCTGAAGTTCACCCTGAAGATCGGCGAGCATGCTCCTGCTGGAGACTATCCGCTCAAGCTGAATGTATCCTACGATTACCAGGATAATGTCCGGGTCTACGCATCGGCCCTCGTCACCAGCGGCAGCTCTCCGACTCTCGCAAACTTCCGGGAGTCATACATTTACCAGAAAGCCAACCAGACTCTGCCCATCACGGTAGTCGTCAAGAGGCAGGCAGACTTTGAGATTCTGGACTGTTCCGGAAAGCTCACTGCCGGAGACAAGAAGTCGCCGATCTCCGCCACCTACAGGAACATAGGAGAGGACCCGATCAAGGATGCTGTTGCAAGGCTGTCTATATTCAAGCCATTCTCGTCCACAGACGATCAGGCATTCATCGGGACGCTGGATCCCGGAGAGGAGAAGACCGTGGTCTTCAGAATGGACGTGGACTCAGATGCCACGCCCAAGGAATACGGAATCAGCAGCGAGATTAAGTACACTGATGTCAATGGAGATAGCATCGTCTCTGAGAGCATGAAGATCCCAGTCATGGTCAAGGCCGCCTCAGCGTCGCTGCTTCTGCCCGCGGCAATAGTCCTCATCATCATATTAGCCGCCGGTGGATACATGTACAGGAAGAAACAGAAGAAGGCCCGCTAATTATTCCCCGGCCTTCTCCTTTAGCGGGGTAATTCTGAAAGGAGTTCTAATGAACGAAAAAGTCGTACTGTCAAGCTGGAACGAACGCTTCTGGGCCTGGCTGATCGATGTCCTTCTCATGAGCATCATCTGGTACCGGGTTATGTTCGTCATAAAAATGGAGGCCCTGAGCATTGCCGGAGCCCTTCTGCTGGCAGGGGCGCTATTCATTTACTGGACGGCACTGGAGGGCTACAGAGGCCAGTCGCTGGGCAAGATGATCCTGAACATAGTAGTAACGGGCTCACTGGGAGAGGATATTTGCTTTAAAGATGCAGCAGTCGAGGCATTTGGAAAGGCATTTCTGCTTCCGATAGACTGCCTTATCGGCTGGTTTGCGTTTTCCCGGCAGAGACAGCGTTTATTCAATAAGATATCCGATACCGTTGTCATCAAGCGACCGGAGCATTATCGGTGAACTGCCGCGTCTGAATTGCGCGGCTTTCCACTTGATCGCCATAACTTGTATCTCCGATAGAACTCCCTCAGTTATGCCGGCCGGCTGCCCTGGATGGTCCCGGACCATGCCTGCCCACGAGCATCAAACGCGGCGAAGCCGCCGGAGAGGAAATCCGTTCTCATGGTCAGAGTACATCGGTAGAGCACCAGCTTCTCGGCATCGATCAGATCCAGATAGAGAACATCCTTCACTGCCTGGCCGCTCGCGGAAACGGAGCTGGCCATGCCGGCAGAACCGGCTAGATACATGTAGCCTCGGCCAAACACTGCATCCCGGTTCTGGACGAGCAGGAGCTGGACCTCGCCCGGAGAGCCACCCTGTAGCAGCAGATGCCAGTTGCCACTCAGGTCCTGCGCAGACGGAACGAAGGGGCCCAGATATGTTCGCCCGCTGATTTTATTCAGATATTCTATGCTGTGCTCCGGATCGAGAGGCTGCATCAAGGCATCGATGCCCAGCGGGTCGGCGTTGGTGTCGGTGTGGACCTGTGCGCTGAGGCTGCCTGTGCTTCTCTTTTCTCCGGGCAGGGTGAATATATCGCTTGCCAGTGGATCGTACTGGGCCTGGCAAGGCGAGATCATCGCCAGAAAAACCACCGCCCAGATGGCCAGAATATTTTCAGACATTTTCTAAATCCCCGAATTCTTCCCAATATATTTGACAATCACATCAATATAAAAATCCGCTCATCAAATAAAAAAGAAAATCAAAGCTTCTCACTCAGGACATTGTACATAACCGTTATGGCCGCTGCCACCGGCCCGCCAATCTCAACCACTGTCTGTCCCTGCACCATGGCCTCTATCACCGAAGAATGGAACGGCAGCCTTCCAGCCACCAGAACCTCCCGCTCCCGGCAGAGAAACTCGATGCGCCTGGACCCGGCCAAATGAAGATCGTATTTGTTGATGCAAACCGTCGTATCGATTCCAAAGTGGCCGGTCACATCCAGTATTCTCTTCAGATCATGCTCACCGGTGATGGTGGGCTCGGTCACCACCAGGGCCAGGTCCACCCCGGTAAGTGAGGCGATCACCGGACAGCCGATCCCTGGAGAGCCATCTATCAAAACCAGGTCCAGATTGCGGGCTGCGGCCACCTCTCGTGCCATTTCCCGAACCATCGCCACCAGCTTTCCTGATGCCTCCTCGCCAGGATAAAGCTGGGCATGAACCATGGGCCCGAATCTGCTGTCGGAAATAAAAGCATGGCCTCCGAGAGACTCTCTCAACTGCACAGCTTCCACCGGGCAGACCAGCTTGCAGACCCCGCAGCCTTCGCAGCGGTCTAAGTCGACCTGATAGTCATCGATTGCCGAAAACCGGCAGGCTTCCTGGCAAGATCCGCACTGAGTGCACCTATCGGCATCGATGAAAGCCTTCTTGATTCCATAGAACGGCTTTTTCGCCGCGACTTTAGGACTGAGGAGAAGATGCAGATCGGGTGCATCCACATCGCAATCGGCAAAGACCGCCCTGCCGCAGGCTAAAGCAGCAAGGGATGCCACTATGGTTGTCTTTCCGGTGCCGCCTTTGCCGCTCACCACAGCCATCTGCTTCATGCCGCCATCTCCTCTATCCTCTCCATCAGGCGGGCAAATCTTTCCTGCCATTCCGGCATCTTCAGAGCAAATATCTCCCCACGGGAATAGATCTCGGCGATCTTCCGATCGAGGGGAATTTCCATGAGCATGGGTATGTCTCTTTTTTCCAGATAACCGTAGACCTTTCTGTCACCAATGCCGCTCTTGTTGACAAGCACACCGCTGGGAATTTTCATCTTCTCCAGCACCTTCAGGGCGATGTCCAGATCATAGAGGCCAAAGGGAGTGGGCTCGGTGACCAGCAGACAGAAATCCGTATCACGAACGGACTCAACCATGGTGCAGGAGGTGCCGGGGGGACAGTCCACGATTGTCTCTTTGCCCTCGAGGCTATCGCTTTCGGCCTCGCCTTTGGCCCAGTCATTTCCCGCCGCCTTGTCCTTCACCGCCTTGATGAGCGGCGTAGCCCGTGCCTCACCCACGGCCAGCTCCCCCCAGACAATCTGCACCCTACCGGTAGCGCTGCCTGATGCGGCCCGAAAGATCTCGCCAATAGACCTTGTGCTCTCGCTCACTGCCTTCTCAGGGCAGATGATATTGCAGCCTGCACAGCCATGACACAACTCTGGAAACAGCAGAACCGTCTGAGGAAGAACGGCGATGGCTTGATAGGCGCAGAAATCGGCGCATTTGCCGCAATGGCTGCACCTCGCTTCATCGAATACTGGAACGGATACCAGGCATTGCTGCTCAGAGAGAAGAGACCTGTCCGGGAAAAATAGGTAGGAGTTGGGCTCCTCAACATCGCAGTCGGCGATTGTGACCCTCTTGCCGGTGCTGACGGCACGGGAAGCTGCCAGGGAGGTGGCAACCAGGGTCTTGCCTGTGCCTCCCTTGCCGCTGGCTACGGATATCTTCAATTGACTACCTCATAATCTTAATGCCGGTGCTCTTTGCAGGCATTGTCCAGATCGGCGCGGCTGAGCATCTCCGCCCTCCAGTCATCTATGGCATCCTTGACTGTTCCGGCTGCTCCCACGAAAACCTCGATCCCAGCCTGATTGAATGCCTGGACTGCTTTGGGTCCCAGGCCACCCACTATCATGACATTCACCCCGGCGGCAAAGATGGTCTCTGTGGGCAGACCCACCCCGCCCATGTGCTCGCTGACATTGGCAAGGACTGCCACATCTCCTCGGTCCAAGTCTACAACTGTAAAGGTGGGAGCCCTTCCGAAGTGCTGGCAGATGTCTTCCTTCATGCCGGCCTGCCCCATTGTAGGAATGCAGATCTTCATTGCTGCTGGCCCCCTCTGCCAGCACCCTGGCTCTGACCACGGCCTCTGCCGCCTCCTCTGCCTGCTCCCTGACCCCGACCCTGGCCCATGCCCTGACCCATGCCGGAGTGAGCGGAAACGGTGGGCTCATCTATCTTGGAGAGCTCTCCTCGCCTGAACTTTTCTGCTACATCTCTTACGCTGCCTCCACCCTGATGCTGATAGACATCGATATTGGCAGCTCTTAGGGTCTTCATGGCATTGGGGCCCAGGTTTCCGGTAATAAGGGCAGAAGCTCCTAGCTTTGCGACCTCTGAGGCGGCCTGAATCCCAGCGCCGCTGGTTGCATTGATATTTGAATTGGCAATGGATTGACCAGTCATGCTGTCCAGGTCGACCACCACGAAGAAGGGACAACGCCCAAATCTGGGGTCCATTGGGGCGTCAATGCCTGACGCCGTTGCAGTAACGCATATCTTCATCTTGAGCCTCACAATATATGATTATTATCGCTTGAAACAATGCTTGGAACAATTATGAGTATATGCGACATAGTACTTAAATGTTTCCTATAACTGCGTCTCCCCTTCCTGCACTTCCTGTCTGGGTCTGCACGAGGCTTGCAGCCAGTGCCTCAAGCGTCTCCTCTTCTGTCTGAATTGTCTCTACTCCCGCTTCAGCGAAGGCATATCCAGGCCCTTTGCCAGCCAAATTCTCCTTGCAGACGACTACATCCGGCTTATGCGTGAGCAGGAAGCGAGCAATCTTCAGCCCTTTTCCCTTGGCAAGATCCTTGTATGGATTGGCCAAGACCTCCTGCCTGACCAGGCTCTTCGTCTTCGTGTCCACCTCCAGCAGAGCAAAATAAGGAGACTGCCCGAAATGCTCGCTCAATCTCCCCCAGGAATCATCAAGGGCTATGGCATATCTCACGCTGCTCCTGGAGAGGGGCTCATAATGGATGAGGACTCGGTCCACACGGGGAAGCTCCTTTTTGATCTCATCTTCGATGCGCCTGCTGGCCAGATGGGCTCTCTTGAGATCAGATATCCGAAAGAGCAGATTGGCCTGGACGAAGAGATAGCGTCCTGAGTTTCTGGCCACCAGCTCCTCGATGCCCGCAACCTCCGGGGCATCCATGATCAATGAGCGGATCATCTTCAGGGTCTTTGCATCCACGGAAGCATCCAGGAGGACGCGCATCCCATCCACCAGAATGCTCCAGCCCTCTTTGACTATCAATAAGGAGATGATGGCAGCGGCGATTCTCTCGAAGGGAAAGCCGGTATTCTGGGCTGCCAGAGCGAGGAAGACCAGGGTGGAGGTGAGGACATCGGCCTTGTGCTGCACCCCGTCCGCCATGAGGCTGGGCGATCCCGTCTGCTTTCCCACCCGAATTTGATAGCTGCCGAAGAGATAAGGAAGGGGAATGATCGCAGCCAAGGCAAGAAGAGCATACCCTTGATAGAAAGCTGGCTGATCATAATCCAGTGCTGCCTCCAGAAATATCTCATAGGCGGTGAGAAATAGAAGAAAGGAGATGGCAATGGAGGCCAGATTCTCGACCTTGTAGAGTCCCAGGGGAAAGCTCTCGCTCTTTCTCTCCGAGATCTTCAGGCCCAGGATGAGAGCCAGCGAGGCCAGGACATCCACCAGGGTATGGACTGCATCAGCCCGCAGTGCCAGGCTGGCTGTGAGCACGGAGAGGAGAAGCTTTGCCACCAGCAGAAAGAGGTTGAAGCCCAGAGAAAAAAGGGCTACCCGCAACACAGAAGGCACTGGCAGACTCATTCCGGCAGCCTCATGCATTTGCCAGGCGCAGGGACACGGATAGCCATACTGATCTGATCAAATCATGCCCCTCTATTTTCCAATTATCGCTTGATACTCTTCGGATGACAGATACTGAGGGGAGTACTTTTCCCCCAGCCTCTGCAGGTTATTGACGAATGCCCTGAGATGATTTTCCGAGCCCCTCTTGAGGTTGGCGTAGACCAGCCGAATGTCTTCCCGATCGGTTCTGGACGCGCGCTCCTCCAGATCCTTGATGTCAATCTCCTCTACGGCCGCACCCACCATCAAGGCCTGCTCTTCAGAGCTCTTCCCCTGGACCACCAGATCATCGTGCAGCTTCTGCAGGGTCTCATTGGAAAACTTGCCTATTTCCTGGGTTGGATTGGGCATGGAGTATCTGGTGAGCAGGGTCTTCACAGCTTCTTCATGGGTCCTCTCCGCCTGGATGATGTTGCTGAAGACGCGCAGATTCCACTTATCATTGAGGGCCGAATAGACATCTCCTGCCAGCTTTTCTTCCTCGACCATATAGAGCAGATCCTCGCTCTCTGCTTTGCTCAAGCCCCCAGTCGGCTCTCCTGCCAGGGCCTGCCCCAGAGCATTCTGGTCCAAGGTGCTCGTATAGTTCTCGTCTACCAGAAGCAGGTTCTGATTTTGCTGATCTTCGCCGGCTGCATAAGTGTCGCCAGAAATGGCTGCCAGCAGCAGGCACAGGCTGGAAAAGAATATTGCTTTCATGTGTATATCACCATTTGGTAGATCTTATTTATATTTTAAATTATTTAGATCTTATGCCTTTATACTCTACGCCCATCTGATCTACATCCATCTGCTCTGCATCAGATATAGCCCAGCCATCATTATAGAAAAACCGGCAATTAGTCCGATGTTGGCGATATGCTCGCTTCCGTACCTGTTGGCAATGGGCAATAGCTCGTCAAAGCTTATGAAGACCATTATCCCCGCCACAATAGCGGAAGCTGCAGCTAATAGCCAGTCGGTGAGAAAAGGATAGAGCAGCAGCACTGCCAGGACAGCCCCCAGTGGTTCGGTCAATCCTGCGGCAAAGGAGATGAGACAGGACTTTCTCCGGTCGGATGTGGCGCAGTAGAGGGGAATGCTGCAGGCCAGGCCCTCTGGTATGTTGTGGATTGCTATTCCGATGGTGGTCATTATGCCGCTCCGGTAGAGCCTGTGGCATTGTGAGTCCACCTGCCCGTCCATGTGAATATGAGGAATGAGATAGTCGAGGCCGTAGGTGAGAAGCATGCCCAGGAGGAAGGAGAGATTGGCATAGCCGAATCCGATAACCAGCCGGGAGCTACAAAAGAGGTCGACGAAGCCCACGCAGATCATCACTCCGGCGGCAAATCCCAGGCTGAGGGAAAGGTAGCGCATGTCGGGCCTGGGGATGAAATAGGCTGCCAGGCTGCCTATGCCGGTGGCGAGTCCCGCCAGGACGGTGAGAGCTATTGCTGCCAGGATATTGCCTTGCACAGTGAAACTAATTGATCGAAATTATTTTAATCTGTTGCTTCACGAAAATGGGATATGGTCATATCCGTCCGGAGGGCGTCCGTGCGGCGTACTGACGTAACGCCACCGGAACGTGACCGGAAGAGCACATGGACTCGCAGCAAATTTCAGCATATCCAGGTCCATCACAATAACGATCATTTCCTCAATTATGAACGATTTCATCACCAGGCCCGTTAAAAAGCAGATGCTGGAGAAGGTGATTGCAGCATGGCTGAAAAAACAAGGCCCGTAGGATCAAAGAAAGAAGTCATCCTGCCTTGTCAATGGCAATTTCCTCAGCGGAAGACCTGAGTATTCTCGCTCCCACAAGCCTCTTCGTAGCCTCCTGTCTGGGATAGAGCATCACATGGTGCGAGTTTCCGGTCTCGATGATCCTTCCGTCATCCATTACGGCAATCCGGTCTGAAGTCTTGAGGGCGATCATCAGGTCATGGGTGATGTAGATCATGGCAAAGCCCCTAGAATTCTGCAACCCTTTGAGCATCCGCAGGATGTTGGCTGCGGAAGACACATCAAGAGATGCGGTTATCTCATCTGCTATCAGAAGCTTGGGCCTCATTATCAGAGCCCTGGCAATGGCAACCCTCTGCCTCTGTCCTCCGCTCAGGTCGCCGCAAGGCCTGCGGAGAAACTCGTCTGTGGTTGGCAGGCCCACCGATGAGAGCGCGTTTGCCGCCAGTTCGATTCTCTCACGGGGCGATTGCAGCCTGTTGATGTCCAGCGGCTCCTTCACTGCATCTTGAACTGAGAACCTGGAGCTGGTGGAGTTGGCCGGGTCCTGAAATACGATTTGTATCCTGCCGTATCCTGATCCGTACATGTCGCCGTTCATCTTCTTGCCATCGAATATTATCTCGCCCACATCCGAACCCATGACCCCGGCCAACATATGGGCAAGCGTCGACTTTCCCGATCCGGTCTGACCGACAACTGCTATGACCTCACCCTCCCTCAGATCCAGCGAGACATCCTTAACCGCGTCCAGCAATCTTCCGTCAGATAATCGATAGCTGTAATTCAGGCCCGATGCCCGAAGAAGGGTGACCACTCCTCCCAGATGGCAGGCCACTTCCCTCTCCGAACTGCCGGCTTTCGGGCCATCCGCAGAGACCGGGGCTGAGATAGGCATCAGTTGAGGAGGCAGCCGACTGCACTGATCGATCCTCTGGGTGCATCTCCCAAAGAATGGACAGCCGCTCACCGGCCCGGATGGAGCTTCGCCTGGAATTCCCCACATGTCTCTGTATAGGAATATGCCGGGTGTGGAGTTGATCAGGCCCCTTGTATAGGGATGAATTGGATAGTCGATGATCTCGGAAGTTGCTCCCTGCTCCATGATCCGTCCGGCGTACAAAACTGCCAGCCGGCTCGATACAGCAGAGAGAAACGTTATGTCATGAGATATCAGTATCATGCTGCAATCTGCCGTCTTTTGCAGCCGGCGAAGCAGATCTGAGATCTCCTTCTTGGTGAACGCATCCAGAGCCGATGTAACCTCGTCCAGGATGAGGATGTCAGGATCGCAGGACAGAGCCATAGCCAATAATGCCCTCTGTCTCATTCCTCCTGAGAGCTGATGGGGATATGCGTCCAGCCAGACGGGATCGAGGCCCACCTGCTCAAATAGCTTGATGCATCTCGCCCGGGCCTGCTCTTTCCCGAGACCCAAATGCTCAATCATCGGCTCGCTCACCTGGTCGCCCACCCTGATCACCGGGTTTAGCACCTCGAGGCTGTTTTGGAAGACCATGGCAATGTGCCTCCACCTTATCCTGTCCTTTTCGCCATCCTGCATGGCGAGCAGATCTTCTCCCTGAAAGTGGATTGACCCGGAGCTTCTCACATTATCCGGCAGAAGCCCCATGATCGCCAGGCCCAGGGTAGTTTTGCCGCTTCCAGACTCTCCTGCCAGACCAATAACTTCTCCCTTTTCAAGGGTCAGGCTCAGGTCGTCAACCGCCCTGAAGGCATCTGTATCCGAGACATAATCTATAGAAAGCCCTCGAATCTCCAGAAGCGACATCATTGACCACCCCTTGACCGGAGCCTGGGATCGACGATTCTCTCCATATCCCTTCCGATGAAGGCCAGACAGAGGAGCAGGAATATGAGAGCGATCAGCGGCGGCATCAGCCACCACTGCCAGTAGGGCGTGAAATAGATGGACCGAAAGCTGGTGGCGTAATGGAGCATCATTCCCCAGCTTTTGGAGGTTGGGTCTCCCAGCCCGAGGAAGGCAAGACCCGATTCAGCTACAATTGCATAAGAGGAGATATTGAGAATGCTGACGAATATCAGGGGGAGCGCTTCAGGCATGATATGCCTTCGGATGATGTAGACGGGCCCCGCTCCATAGAGCCTCGCAGATATGATATACTGCTGCTTTTTCATGGCCAGAGCCTGGGATCTGACGACTCTGGCGGGCTTGGCCCAGCTGAGAAATACGAGAACCAGTATGACATTCAGGATGCTCGGATTGAGAAATGCGGCTATTACGATGAGCAGAGGAAAGCTCGGCAGGGCCATAGTGATATCAATGGTCCTGAGGAGAACCTTATCCCAGTTTCCTCCCATGTATCCGGCCATCAGTCCAAGAAAGCCGCCTCCAACGCCGGAGATCATGGCCACTGCGAGGCCGATGACCAGGCTCATCCTCGTTCCGTAGCAGATCTGAGACCAGATATCCATTCCAAGCTCGTCCGTTCCCAGGATGTGATCCGGCCCGGGCGGCTCCAGCGACATCCCGGATATGGCCGAGGGATCATAAAACGTAACGAATGGTGCGAAGACTGCAATGAAGACGATGAGAAGCAGGCCGGCAATCCCCATCTTCCCGGCGGGCGAAAATCGTCCGATCGAATCGCAAATTGAATCTAGAGCCGCTGCCAAAAGGCCCCGCAATGTTTCTTCGTTCTTCGATACAATATTCAAATCGGCCTTGATTGCCCTGAAACCCGCCATCTTTGCGGCCTTCTGGGCAGCCTTAAATGATGCCTCTTTTTCCTGGCGCCATGCTTCGCAGACTGCTTCAGCCATTATACTGCCTCGCAGGATGAGGTTCTCGGGTCAAGGCGCTCGTAGACGATCTCAACCAGATAGTTGACGGTCAGTATGCTGAAGGCCATGACCAGCATGATTCCCTGGATCAGCGGATAATCCCTGGCGATCACAGATGATCGAAGAAGGCTTCCGACACCTGGATAGGAGAAGACGTTTTCCACCAGAACCGCGCCGCCCATGAGCATGCCGATCATGAAGCCGACTCTGGTCACCACGGGAAGGAGAGCGTTTCTGAGGGCATGTCTGGTCCATACCAGCCTCTCTCCAATACCTTTTGCCCGGGCGGTTCTGATGTAGTCCCTGGTCATGACGGTGACCAGAGTGTTCCTGGTGAGCAGGTAGATACCGGTCAGCTGGGTGAGCGAGAGGGTAATAATAGGAAGAACTGCATGGTATCCGATATCCCAAAGGGCATCGAACGGATGGGAATAATGGGCGAAGGGCGTTATTGCTCCGGCGAGAGGAAAGGCCTTGAGCTTGACGGAAAATGCGAGCAGGATCACCAGGCCGAGCAAAAATGAGGGTATCTCGGCAAAGCTGATCAGCCCGACAATCAGCATCTTATCGGCGGGACTGTCCCTGCGTCTGGCTGAGAAGAGTCCGAGCAATACTCCGGCAACTGTGCTCATGAGCGTTGCACCCAGCACAATGAGCGCGGTCCATGGAAGCCGGGTCCATATAGCTTCCCAGACCGGCACTTTGTAGTAGATGCTCTCACCCAGGTCGCCCCTGGCAACGGAGAAGATGTAGCTGGCAAACTGCTCATAGACTGGCCTGTCCAGCCCGTAATAGCTGATGAAATACTGCCGCTGCTCTTCTGTCAGAACCGATATGACCTCGTTTTCCGAATCGGCAGACAAGATCAGAAAAGGATCGCCAGGCATCATCCTGGGCAGAAAAAAGTTGAGCACTAAAATGAGAAAAAGGGCTGTGGCGTATTGAACGGCAACGCCCTTCTTTCCTCTGCACCTCATCGTCCGTTCTTCTCCCAGACCATTATTCCTGTTATGCTCTCGGATGTGGAGTGATACATTCCGTCTGTGGCTCTCTCTTCAAAGTATTTCTTCATCCGGGCCTTCATCTCATCGTTCACATCCTTCCGACCGCTAAAGAATCCGGAGACGGTATCCACCATGCTCTGCACGGTCTCGTCGCTCTCCCAGCCCCTCTTGGACAGCTTCATAGCAGGGCGGTATCCCAGGCTGTAGAGATACATGAACGGGATGTGAAATCCGTGTCCACCGTCTGCGAACTTTTCTCCAAAAAGGGACTGGTATAGATCGTAATAGGAGGCGTCCCACTTCCGGCTGACGAAATTGCTGTAGTAGCAGACCCTTCTGGACGCCTGCATCATCTTCTCGAAGCTCTCGGGACTGTTTATTCCCGGAGTCATAGAAGCCATGACCAGATCGAAGCCGCCCCTGAACCCCTGAGCATCGATATCGATCTCGTCCCAGGATGATTGGAGGGTCCTAATCGAGGAAATATTCTCCTCGGCGGTTCTCTCCTGGAGGTGCTTGAGCATCTGCTCGGATATGTCCAGTGCTGTGACCTTTGCGCCCATCCTGGCCAGGGGAATGGCAAACGTCCCTGGGCCGCAGCCGATATCCAGAACCTCCGCTCCATCGAAGTCAAGGCCGGTGCTCTTTATAATGCCCAGGACCTCATCAGTTCTCTTCTCTTTTCGATCCCCTTTGATTCTGCGGGAGAATCCTTCTGCTCTCCTGTCCCAAAAGAGAGCGGACTGAGGGCCGCTTTTTCTATTCTGGGAGAGGCTCGTCCAGTGTTCAGCCAGGCATGCGGTCTCGTTGTTCTGCATTTGCCTTCAGCTCCTCATTTCCTCAATTCGCTGCGGTCGAGATAGGACAGCTTGCTGTGTGTCATCTCGTGGTGATCATACATATTCATCCAACCATCGTAAACTGCCGGCCGGTAGGCATTGTAGCTTGCAGTGTAGTAGAGTGGAATGCTCGGGACCTCGTCTGCCAAAACCTCCTGCAGCTCGTAGATGAGCTCCTTGCGTTTTTTCTCATCGATTTCCTTGAGCTGGGCGAGGCTCAGCTCGTCAACGCGATCGTTTTCATATCCGATGAGAGGCCTGCCGTGGCTTGCGCCTTCAATGCCAAAGGACGAGCCGCAGAATTTGGTTCGCAGGTAGTCCGCGTCTCCACCCCATCCGCCGTAGCCGTTGATCCCTATCTCGAAGTCGCCATCCTTCAGCTTGGAATCTCTGGATTTGCTCTCAATGGCCTGAATGGCGACATCGATTCCCGCTTCTTTGAGGCGCTCCTTTACAAGCTCGCCGATCCTTGCCTGATCGCTCGAGAGTATCACGGTAAAGGAGAGCTTCTGGCCGTCTTTGTCCATGATGCCGTCGCCGTCCGAATCGATCCATCCGTCATCAGCGAGCACCTGTTTTGCCTTCGCGGCATCGTGCTCGTATTTGGGCAGATCCGGGTTGTACCAGATGTGATCCTGGGGCAGAATGCCCATGCTGCCAGGCTTGCCGGCGCCTCTTCCGATCTTCTCGACCAGTTCATCTCGATTTATGGAATAGGCAAATGCCTGTCTGACTGCTTTGTCCTTGAGACGCGGATTCTTGTTCATGTTGAAGGAGAGTTCATACCCCCAGATAGCAGGCTGCTGGAAGATATAGACAGTCGGATCGCTCTTGAACATATCAAGCAAGTCGGCAGAAAGGCCCACAAAATCGATCTCTCCCTGCTGGAAGGCTACGGTTGCATCGCTTACCGGTATGAACTCGATGGTCTTTACCCTGGGTTTCGGTCCCCAGAAGTCCTCATTGGCCACGAATTTGTAGGTTCCGTGCTCCTTGCTATACTCTGCTAGCTTATACGGTCCGGTGCCGATAACAGCTTCCGGAGAATCGAACTTGTTGGGATCGGATACGTCCTTCCAGATGTGCTCGGGGATTATCCTCACAGAAGCCATATCGTCCAGGAAGGGCGCTATCGGCTGGGAGAGGGTGAACTTGATTGTATGATCATCGATCACATCGATATTTACGACGGACGGGAGATCATAAGAAGATGCAGGCGAATGTTCCTTTTCGTATTCAACTGTGAATTTAACATCGTTGGCGGTGAATGGCTCGCCGTCCTGCCATTTCACATCCTTTCTCAGATTGAATGTGTATTCTTTTGCGTCCGGGCTGATATCCCAGCTCTCTGCGAGCCAGGGAATGAGGCCTTTATCGTCTTTCTCGATGAGGCTGTCGAAGATCAGGTTCATCTTGTAGATCCCGGGGCCTCTTGGATAGTGCATGAACGGAGTCGGATAGCCCGAATCTCCGCCGCTCAAATGAATGACATCCACGACCTGTGGAGATGACGACTGTGCGCCTTGCGATTGGGCAAGACATCCCGTGCAGATCAGCGCTATGCATGAAACGGCAAGAGCTGCCGCTATTATGATCCTGTTCCTTAGACGAGAATCTTTGTTACGCATCCAATCATATCCTTTCCAAGTTATGCAATTCTAACTATTGTCCAACTAGGTAACTAATTTTATATCTCAATTGCATTCAAATTCTGATTGATTAATATTAAGTGCAGATGATAACTTAATAGTTATTAACTTTGCTATGATTGATATGATCAAGTGTGATTATTTTTATAATTATCAATCATAATAATCCTGCAGGGACCCCTCCAGGGGTGTGCGGAAGAAATGGGCTCACAATAAATTGAGCGTACAACAGAATCTATCAACGACGCGCAGACTGAAGGTTGCCGATCAGAGCGGCAATTAGAAGATTGACAGACCACCATAACGATCCGCTTGATCGCTGGCAAGCGATGCATTCCTGCCTAGATGGAGACTGCACGCATCTAAATGGGGGCTGCATGCACATCAAGTGAGACTGCAAGCATATGCAGCAGCTGGAAGGCAGCGCGGGAACGGGACAGGCAGGCAGCGAGCAGGGCATAGCTGCGCAGGCAACTGTCGCGACGAGCCCTGTCGCCAATAGGGCCCGCTATCAGAAAGGAGCGCTGCTCATCGGAGTGATCTCAATTCCGGCTTCCTGGACCGATCCCCAAAACACTTCCCTCTGGCACTCTATCCACTTATCGAAACCTTCTTTGCAGCAAACTGACGGCAGGAAGCAGAAATAAAATCAAAAATAAGGATAAGGCGGCTAAATCCCGCATCATTGATGGCTCTGCTCCCTGGAAGAATGATGCCTTCAATCCCTGCACGGTATAGGTGAGGGGTAGCAGTCGGGAGAGGAGCTGCAGTCCATCGGGAAGGGCTGAAACAGGATAGACCACACCGCAGAGAAATACCATTAGGAACCTGGGAAGGTTAAGCAGGGTTTGAGCCTCGAATACCTCCCGCACAGATACGCTGAATAGGGCGCCCATGGATGAGAAGACCAGGAGAGAGAGCAGCGATATGATGGTGAGGGAGAGGATATCCGGCCTCAAACCGAGAGCGAGTATGGCTCCGGCGGCCACAATGGCAGTCATAATCAATCCGAAGAGAAAACCTCCCATGACCTTTCCCAACAGGACTCCAGTCATGCTGATAGGGGCCAGGAGCAACCGCTCCAGCGTCCCCAGCCTCAGCTCGAAGTTGATGACCACCGCTTCCGCTGCCGTGGTGCTGAAGACAATGGTCATGGCCAGCAGGCCCGGAACCAGCTCAGCAAAGTCGCCAGGATTGCGCAGGTAAAAAGCTAAAGTCCAGGCCAGGGGAAAGACCATTCCCCAGCTTATGGCCGGAGGCTTGAGGTAGTAAGTCCTCATATCCTTGAGGGCAATCTCGTAGATGCCCCTCATCTCATCCCGCCACATCATCTTCCGCCACCATTACTTCTACCGCCACTCCTGCCGCCACTACTACTTCTACCAACTCCGTTCCTGCCATGGTCCTTCTCCGCCATTACGGCCTGCGGAGGCTGTCCGGTTATCTTGAGAAAGGCATCCTCAAGGCTGGGAAGGAGGGTGCTGACAGATTCGATCCCTATCCCGATATCCCTGGAAAACTGAAAGACAGAATCGAATATATCAGGCGGGTCGCCACCATAAATCCTGATTCTATTCCGGTCCAGCAATGCCGCCCGCGATCTGGCGAGCCTTCCCTGAAGCACGCGGATGGATGATGAGAGATCGCCCCTGAAGGAAAACTCGATCACCGATTGTTCTTGAACCAGCCTCTTGAGAGCTTCCGGGGTGTCGATTCTCACAATTCTCCCCCTCACCAGTATGGCAATGCGATCACATAGCAGGTCCGCTTCTGCCAGATAATGGGTGGTGAGAAATATGGTCAGGCCCTTTTTGCGCAATCCGGATATGAGGCTCCTCAGAGAGCGTGCTGCTGCGGCATCAAGTCCGGTCGTTGGCTCGTCCAGAAAGAGGAGGCGCGGTTTGTGAATAAGAGCTGCTGCGATGGTCAGGGCGCGCTTCATTCCCCTGGAGAAGTTGCCGAAAAGGTCATCCTTTCGCTCATAAAGGCCGAAGTCCTTGAGCAGCCTGTCTGCTCTGCTCTTCTGTTCCTGCCGGGGCAGTCCGTAGAGCCGGGCCATAAAGAGAAGATTGTCCGTTGCAGAGAGCTCATCGTAGAGATTGGACTGGTCAGGCACCATACCAATATGTCTTCTGGCCTGGGATATGCCGCTTGACAGATCATATCCGAGGACACTGGCCCGGCCCTGTGAAGGCTGGGTGAGGCCGACCAGCATGCGAATGGTGCTGGTCTTGCCCGAACCATTGGGACCGAGAAAGCCGAATATCTCCCCTTCATTTACCTGAAAGCTGATGCGATCTACGGCCAGAAGGCGGCCGTAGCGCTTGGTCAGCTCTTCCGCTAATATGGCAGGCTCTTTCTCTGGCATGAGTCGATCATCTGCGGCTGACTGGACTGATGCCTGGACGGACATAATGCCTCATCTCAGGACCCTTTTCTTGAAATCCTCAAATCCGATGGAGCTGATAAATTCCCTCATCCTCATGCCCGGCTTTGCTCCCTCCCGATATACTTGCACGATCTTCTCCAGGAGAGGCATGACGGCCCCCTCGGGCACCATGTCGCAGAGAACCCAACCCTCGTGGGGAGGCCAGCTTCCTCTGCCTCCTACGAATAATATGAATCCATTCTCGGCTGAGTACTTGGCTGCCTGCTGGCAGGCTGCCACGCACCGCCCGCACATAACGCATTTGTCATAGTCGATGACCGCCTTGCCGTCGACTATTCTGGTAGCCCCTACCTTGCAGACCTCAACGCACTTTCCGCAGCCTGTGCACTTGTCCAGCACTATCTCCGGCCTCACCCTGCCCATCAGGCCGATCTCATTAAACTGCGGACGGGTGCATGGAAAAGGACAGCCTCCAATTCCCACTTTGAGGGGACCTGGGGTCTTCTCTCCTGAAAAGCGGCGACCTATCTCCCTGGCCAGATCGGTCGTCTCGGCAGCGGCCTTGAAGCAGTAGTTGGAGCCCAGGCATGATACCACATTGCGAAATACCATTCCCGCTGATCCGGGCACCAGGCCCACCTCCTTGAGCTCGGAGAGGGCTTTTTCCAGATTATCCTCAGCCACGCCCAGGATCGACAGCTCCTGGCGCACAGTGAGGTGAACCTCCGAGCCGTATCTGGCTGCGACCTCTCCCGCCCGCTTCACCTGCTCGGCAGTGAGCATTCCTCCGGTGACCTGCAGCTTAATCTCGAATCGTCCATCTTTTCTCAAGAACACAGCGGGCATGTTGCCGTAGATCCTCGGCTTTAGTCCCTTCCCAGCTTGCGCCATCTCTTTCCTACTCCTATGATAATGATGGTGATGATTTGATCGTAAATAAACATAGCGCATAGAAAAACGATACCAATGGCAGATACATGATGCAATAACATTAAGTATATATTCGCATAAGCTATAATTCATTTATAACCATGCAGAATTACAGAGAAGAGATAGAGAAAACCGTCCTAGACGAAAGGACAAGCCATCTGGAGCGGCTTCATGCCGTCCGGAGATTGGGCAGGATGAATGACCCCCGCTCCGAAGGAGTCCTCCTCAGAGCTCTGAAGGACGAATATCCTGCAAGGGTTCTGATCGAAATATCCGGGGTGCCGGAGAGCCGGCCCGACAACCTTGAGCTTCTCTTCAAGCTCCTTCACATTACCTCCGCCTTCTGCGTGATGCAGATTCATGCTGGACAGCAACATTGGCTCCCGGCGAACAATAATCAGGGGAGTCGTCAAGGTGGTCATCAGGGCGATCATCACCGCAGTTGCCCAATTGAGACCTATCAACGTCTCCAGTCTGACAGTATCTCCTGAAGTTCTCGATCCAGATCGAGTCCCGGGATGACAGGCCTGCGAACTGCACAAACTTCTCCAACTGCTCCATTGTCTCCCTGCCGACGTGGTGCTCCATCTGGCAGGCATCCCGCTCTGCCACAGACCTGCAAACGCCGATAATCTCCAGGAAATCGGCGATAGCCCTGTGCTTGCCCACAAGTTCTATGGCAAGCCTTCTTCCTGCGTCGGTAAGAGTTGCTCCCGCATAGCTCTCATACTGCAATAGCCCCTCTTTCTGCAGCTTTTGAAGCATCTCCGTTGCCGAGGACGGCTTTACGCCCATGTCTCTGGCGATCCTTCCTGTGGCGGCTCGCCCTTCAGTCAGCTCAAGGGCATGAATGGTCTCGATGTACTCCTCTACGGTCTTGCGTCTCATGGCAACCCTATCATTCCACTCATCCTATCAAAGACCATCGCATGGCTCCGCCCACCAGCAGGGCAGTGGCTACCATTATGGCCGATGATTTCAGCGTGTCATATAGCCCCAGCTCCTTTACCAGCAACGCAAAAGTGGCTATGCAGGGGAAATATAGTGAGAGCAAGGTAGTGGCCACAACCATCTGCCCGGCGGTCAGGCACAGAGGAAGAAGCATCCCGACCGCCAGATCCTTTCGGAAGAATCCTACCAGGAGGGCAGCCACAGCTTCACCTGGGATGCCAAGCCACCACTGCATGAAAGGCGAAAATATGCGTTCAACCCAGGCCATGAAGCCCACGCTGTAGAGAACGTTGACAAGCAACACACCCAGGAACAGAAATGGTATGGCCTCGGCCAGGAACCATCTGATGCGCATCCATGTCTTCTTCAGAATCATGGAAGCGTTCGGACGCCGGTAAGGTGGTATCTCCAGGAATATCTCCGGGCATTCGCCCTTTATCATCCGGTTCAGGACCAGACCCGCCACTATATAAACAATGGCCAGAACTGCAAAGACCAGAAGCACATACTTCTGGCCGTAGGAGCCCAGCACCCCGAATATCATGGCTGATTTGGCGGTGCAGGGCACAGCAAGGCCGAGGAGTGTGAGGGATATGAAGCGCTGCTTTCTGGTCTCCAGTACCCTGGCAGATAGAGCACCCGGTACATTGCAGCCCAGGCCCAGAAAGAGGGGTATTATGGCTGTGCCATGCATCCCTAGCCGGTGAAAGAGGTTATCGGATAACGTGGCCAGCCTGGGCAGATATCCGGAGTCCTCTAGCAGGGAGAGAGCCAGGTAAAATCCCACTATGTAAGGCAGGACCATTCCCAGGGGAACGTAAATGCCCGTGGTCAATAGCCCCATGGACTGAACATAATCGATATCACCGTTTATGATCTTGCCGATGAGCAGGTCGCGCAGCACGCCCGGTCCAAGCTCATCGCTTATTGCATAGGCCAGTGGGCGGTACAGCTCAAATAGAGGCTCAAAGAGATAGGAAATCAGTCCCTCGCCGACCAGCCTCACCAGGTAGAAGGTGGCAAGGATGACCATCAGGGCGATGGGTGTTCCAGTCAGAGGCCTGATGGTGGCTTCAGAGAGACGGTCAGCCAGACACGGGTGCCGGTGCGTCACCTTCTGGACAGCCTTGGATATGCGCCCGATCTCTACCCATTTCTCTTCCTCTGAGAGGGGCCTGACCTGGGGAGGTGATCGGGCCTCTGCCAGCCTGTCCACCAGCTCTCGTATCCCTTCGCCGGTCAGAGCAGTGGTGGCAACCACCGGCAGACCAAGACGCTCTTCCAGGGCTTTCTGATCTATCTCTATTCCTGATCGCTTCGCTTCATCCCACATATTGAGGACCAGGATCATGGGCTTGTCCTTCTCCATCAGCTCCAGCGTCAGGAAGAGGTTTCTCTCCAGATTGGTGGCATCAATTACATTGATTACCAGGTCCGCCCAGCGCAATACCTCTGCAGCCACCTCCTCTGCCCGGTTGGTCGGCTGGAGGGAGTATGTTCCGGGTGCATCGAAGAGCTCGCATTGCTCTCCCCGAATAGAGGCCTTGCCCCGCGAAAAGTCAACCGTAGTTCCCGGATAATTGGATGTGATCACCTCCGCACCAGTGAGCCGGGAGAAGACCACGCTCTTTCCTATGTTGGGATTGCCCATCAGGACGATTTGCTTCAATCTCCTGCCTCCACGAGAATCCTCCGGGCAATGCCTCTGCCCAGTGTGATCTGCCGGCCATCAATATCAATAACAATCGGTCCAGCTAAAGGATAGGCAGCTACCACTTTCAGGCTCTTTCCCTCTCGAATCCCCATGGTCCTCAGCTTTCTCTGAAACGAGGAACCATGGCCCTGCAATGCTGCTATTTGCGCTACAGAGCCTACCTTTAAGCTCGTAATCGGACTTTGCATTATGCACCCCTTTTGTCTCCGACTTATTGCTATCTATGCTATTTTAGGTAAACCTAAAACAAGGCCCAAATTAAGATGATTGTAGATAAACATTTCGGCAAACCTAAAATTAAGATGAAAACCGGTAAGCCCCTTAGCCAGCCAGCCGCCTGCAATGCAGGCCGAACTGGCGGCAGGCCACTTCCTGATCGGATTGGATGCAGGCGGAACCATTACCCAGAAATATCTTCTCAGATGCTTATCTTCTTCAGAATCCTCATCCCTCCGGCAAGAAACGCGGCGAAGAATATGCCAAGCACTAGCAGTGAGACCCAGGGCAGGGGCTGGTTTAAAGCTGCGGCCCGCAGGAATGTGCTGGCATGAGTGAGCGGCAGGATATAAAGAGCATACTTCAGACCTGCGGGAAGCTGAGAGAGGGAGAAGAAGGTTCCACCCAGGAATGTCATGGGCATCAGAATCAGGCTTCCGAAGGTGGCCATGTCCTCATGAGACCTTGCCAGCAGCGCTGCCAGAACACCCAGAAAGGCAAATGTCAGGCAGGTTAGGAGAAGGCCCACAAGAAAAGGCAGCCCGATGTGGATGGCCGGTGCGATGAGCATGGCCACGGCGATGAACGCAAAGGAGCTCAACAGGCCTCTTACCACTCCAATCATCGCCTTTCCTAGGAGCATAGACGGCAGCCCAATTGGGGCCATGAGGCATTCGTCAAAGCTCTTGTAGTAAAGGCGGTCTACGTTCAGCCTTGTGCTGGCTCCGTTGAAGCTGGTGGTCATAGCCGTGAGGGCGATGATGCCCGGTATCACGAACTGCAGATAGCTCATTCCATTGAGGTTTATTCCTCTGCCCAGGCCCCAGCCGAAGGCCACCAGGTAGAGCAGAGGGCTCATCAGAGTGGTTACCAGGTACCTTGACCAGTGGCGCTTCAGGGTCACCAGATCCGCCCAAAGTATGTTGTATGCATCCATATCAATTCCCCATTACCTTCTGACCGGTCATTTCCACAAATACGTCCTCGAGGTTCGACTCCCGCATGACCACTCTGCTGGCAGCCGGCAGCCCCTGAACAAACTCGGCTGCCTGTGGCCTGCCTGAGAAATACCTGTACTGGGTACCGTTTTCATTGGTCTGGATCTCAACGGCGATCATTCCCAGCTTCTGCCTCAAGCTGAGCGGCGAGCCAATAGCAATCATTCGGCCCCGGTGGAGGATGCCCACCCGCTTGCACAGAGCCTCAGCCTCTTCGATGTAGTGCGTCGTTAGAAAGACCGTCGTGCCGTCTGAGTTCATCCTGCGAATTAGATCCCATACCCGGCGGCGGGTCTGAGCATCCAGGCCCACCGTCGGCTCATCGAGAAATAGCAGCTTCGGCCTGTGGATCAGAGCCCTGGCAATCATGGCTCTCCTCTTCATGCCCCCGGAGACGTCGTCGATGAGATAGTCCGCGTAGTCAGTCAGCTCCACATAGTCCAGAAGCTCAGAGATCCTCTCCTTTCGCTCCTCTCTGGCCAGATGATGAAGCCTGGCATGAAGCTCCAGGTTTTCTAGAATCGACAGGTCCTTGTTCAAGCTGAGATGCTGCTGAACTATTCCGAACTCAGACTTCACCTGAAAAGTATTCTGGACCACATCAAAGCCGTTGATCAGAGCCTTGCCTGAGGTGGGCTTGGTAAGGGTGGTGAGAATGCGAATGGTTGTCGTCTTTCCGGCACCATTCGGCCCCAGAAATCCGAAGAGCTCTCCTTGGCCCACCTGAAGTTCCTGGATATCAACCACTCTCTTTCCGGAATACTCTTTTATGAGATTTGATATGTCAATCATTTTGATCACAACGCAAGAAGAGATCCGGGTCAGGCATTGGCCTTTATGAGCAGCCTATGCTCTCCGTTCACAATGCTGTACAGTGAGTCGGAGCTGAGGCCGGAAATAGGATAATATCTTCCGCCAATGGTCTGTGCTATCTCTTGGCAATACCCGAGCCTCATGTCCATGAAGGACGGCTCCACCACCTCGGTATCGATGACGATAGTGTGCACCCCGAGCTGCTTTGTCCTCTCGGAGATCTCCATCAGCTCTTCCCTGATCTTGCCGCCCATTCCCACATTGGCCCTGCCGTCGGATATGAGAACCATCATGAGCTTAGTCTCTGCATCCTTTCTGGTCTCCCCTTGCAGCAGCTGTAACCCGCAGGAGAGGCCAGCAGATAGCGGCGTCTTGCCGCCGGTGGGAAGCTCTTGCAGGCATCTCTGGGCAAGATCGACGCTTGAGCAGGGCGGAAGGATGATCTCGGCATCCTTTCCTTTGAAGGCCACCATGCCGATCTTGTCTCTCTTCTGGTAGGAATCCATAAGCAAGGAGAGAACGGCTCCCTTGGCGCTCTCCATCCTCTGCATGGCTCCCATTGAGCCGCTGGCATCGACCACGAAGAGCAGAATGGCAGATGTCTTTGCCACCCGCTCCTTCTCTCGAATGTCCTCGCTCTTCACCCGGATGGCATTGGGGCCGCGCCTGGATTTTTGGTAGGGAGCAGCAGCTCGAATTGTGGCATCGATGGCGATATCCTTTCCACCGCTCGGCATCTTCTGCCGCAGGTATCGGCCTCTGTTTCGCAGAGCAAGAGTGTTAATTCTCCTGCCAGAGGTCTTGCGGCGCAGGATTTTATCCCTTCTTCTGGGCATGCTGATCTGCCGCACATCTATCGGAGAGCCGATCTTGAAGATCTGCTCAGGAGGTGTGGCCGCTTGAGACTGATTTTGATCCTGCGGCTCATCGGGCTTCTCAGACTTCTCGGGCTGTTGCTCCTGTTTTTTCTGCTGAGGCGGATTTTCTTTTTTCTGCTCTTTTTGCTGTTGCTGCTGCTCTTGCTGTTGCTTTTCGAGGGACTTATCCAGTTTATCCTTGTTAAGGGTCGGCGGCTCAAATGGCCTGCTCCTCATCCTGTGAGCCAGGGCCAGCTCCATCGCCTTCTTCACATCCTCCTGGGTGACCTCTGTCCGGCCCTCAAAGGCGGCAATGGTCCTGGCGGTTCTAGAGATCACGATCTCAGCCCGGTGGGTCTTGACACCCAGGTCGATACAGGTAGAGGCGATGGTCCTCAGAAGATCATCGCTCATGCTAACGTTCCTCAGGATCCTGCGAGCCAGGGATATATTCTCCTTCAGCTCCTCCTGGCCTTTCCGGCAATTTTGTACAAATCCGTCCGGATCGGCATCAAATGCGTCTGCCATCTTGGCGATCTGCATCCTCTGATCCACATCCTCAATGCCGACGACGCTCACCTGCAGTCCGAATCGATCCAGCAGTTGAGGCCGGATCTCTCCTTCTTCCGGGTTCATGGTTCCCACCAGGATGAACCTGGAGGGATGGGCAACGGAGACACCCTCACGTTCCACTATGTTCACACCCATAGCGGCGGAGTCTAAGAGCACATCGGCCACATGGTCATCGAGGAGATTGACCTCATCTATGTACAGGATGCCCCGATTGGCAGCTGCCAGGATGCCAGGCTCCAGAGCCCGGATTCCCTCCTTGATGGCCCGCTCCACATTCAGGGAGCCTACTACCCGGTCTTCGGTGGCCCCCAGGGGAAGATCAATAACCGGCGTCTTTCTCTCAATTACCTTTATCCGGTTTGCCTGGCTGTTTTCAAAACAGAGGTCGCACATCTCGTCCAGATTTTCAGGATCGCAATTAAACGGGCAGTCTTCCACCACTGTGATATTCTCCAGGAGATCCGCTAAAGCACGCACTGCAGTCGATTTGGCAGTACCCTTGTCGCCTCGGATCAGCACGCCGCCTATGCGGGGATTTATCGCATTTAGAATCAATGCGAACTTCATCTCCTCCTGGCCTACAATGGATGTAAAAGGAATAGTTCTTCGTTTGATATGATGCATATTATTCACCTATTTTTTCACACTTAATGCAAAATTATGCGCTCTATGATGTGCCTTCGTTAAGTGATCGCAAAGGAACGATGTACGGCCTGTCGAGGTTGTTCATTACGACGGCCTCAACTCCATAAACATCGCGGATGTTCTGGGCGTTCAGGAGATCAGCAGGCTTTCCGGCTGCGAATATCTTTCCTCCTTTTAGGATCGCCAGCTTGTCCACGAACATGCAGGCTAAATTCAGGTCATGAAGGGCCATGACCGCTGAGATCTCCCTGTCCTTGACCAGGGATGCAATGGTTTCCATGACTTCCAGCTGGTGTTTCATGTCCAGGCTCGACGTGGGCTCATCCAGGAGCAGCACCTCCGGCTCCTGAGCCAGTGCCCTGGCAATGAGCACCTTCTGCTTCTGGCCGCCGGAGAGCTGGGAAAAGTCCCTCATCGCCAGATCTTCCAGATGGAGCAGCTCCAGAATGTCCGCCACCTTTTCCAGATCCGAGTCTGAGACGCGCCAGCTGATATGCGGCCTTCTGCCCATGAGGACGGTATCAAAAACAGTGGTGGCGAGAGGAGTGGAGCTGGACTGGGGAACATAGCCCAGGCTTTTTGCAAGCTCGGTTCTGCTTACCTTCTCGATATCCCTGCCGTCTATCAGTATGCTTCCTTTGGGCTTGAGGATTTTATCTATGCACTTGATGAGAGTGGTCTTGCCTGAGCCGTTCGGACCGACCAGGCCCAGCACCTCGGAATCCTCGACCACCAGATCGAGGCCGTCCAGGATCCTTGAGCCGTTGTAGCCGAAGGTCAGGCTCTTAATAGTAATATTCACCAAAACTCCTTCCTCCTTTTCATGAAGAGATAGACGAAGAACGGAACACCTAAAAATGAGGTCATAATGCCCACCGGAAGAATCACCGGTGCAAGGAGCGTCCTGGCAGCCGTATCTGCTCCCAGGAGAAGCAGAGCGCCCACCAGGGCTGAGCCTGGCAGAAGAAACCTGTGATCTCCTCCAATGACCATCCTGGTGATATGAGGCGCTACCAACCCCACAAAGCCGATGGTTCCTGTAAAGCAGATTATGCCGGCAGTAATGAATGAGACCAGCATCATGCTGATAACCCGCGTCCTCTCCACGTTTACGCCCAGGCTCTTTGCCGTCTCATCCCCTGCCCCGAGGGCGTTGATATCCCATGATTTGATGACCAGATAAGGAAGACAGACCACAAGAATTGCGGAAATCATTCCGACCTTCTCCCAGGAGGATTTGCCCAAAGAGCCCATCATCCAGAAAACGACCTCTTGCACCTGTTCTGCATGGCCGACGTACTGCAGAAACGATGTCATGGCAGAGAACAGGTACATGATGGCAATTCCGGCCAATATCAGAGTCTCGGGAGTGATTCCTTTGTACTTAGCCAGGCCGTAGACTGTGAAGGAGGCGATCAATGTAAAGATGAAGGAATTGCCGATTACCAGATACTCTCCGCCCGCAAAGCCTGCGCCGAGCACAATGGCCAGAGCTGCCCCGAATCCTGCAGCGGAAGATACGCCCAGGGTGAATTCGCTGGCGAGGGGATTTTTCAGGATGCCCTGCATGGCTGCGCCTGCTATCGCCAATCCCATGCCGGAGATTATGCCCATGAGGATTCTGTCGAGCCGGAGTCCCCAGACGATGGTATTTGCATACCGGGTTGATTCGAAGTGGTCAGGAAGAAACTTCGCCAGGATGGCAACAGAGACATCCCTTATGCTGAGGTCAGCGGAACCAAGGTTGACGGCGATGCTCCCCAGAATGAGAATTGCCAGAGCCAGGCCCAGGAAGATGAGCACCCTCTTGCTCATGCAGCTCTTGTACTGGCCCATCATCTCAGTTCTTGATAGAGACATGGCCCTCCTGAGCGAAGATGCCCCTGAATATCATAGCCAAGAACCTGCTGTCCATTGTGTCATTCTTCCTTTAATAAACTAAATTGGACTTAATGAAAATTAAATTGTATTTAAGGATTTTGGTCCCTGCAAAACTATTTTATAATCATTTCGATAAATTAATTAAATCGTTGTGGCAAAATCAGTTTCAAAATCCGCTCTGGCGTGCTTCATAAAGACTCTCTTCACTGCGCATTCGATGGCCAGATTCAATGGGGTGATGGAATGCGCCAGGCATGGTCCGCCGCAAAGCCAGCGATCTTCGCAGGTCAGGCACTCCTGGGGGGTCTGAACATGACCCCGCGCCCGAATCAGCCGTTCCACCAGATCCTTTGCGAAATCCGGATCATGGATATTTCCAAGCCGCAGCTGCTCACGCAGCATGGAGGGACAGACAAAGGCCTCGCTGCGAGGCATCACAGCAATGGACCGGCAGGCATCAAAGTAGCAATGATGATGCCGTTCTCTTCCCGTCTCCAAAGCGCGGCGCATCCTCTCCTGCTCCCTGAACCGCACCGGTCTTGCGCCCATCCTGGCCAGAGACTCTGCACGCTCGATAGCCGCCTCAATGCCCCTGGCGGCTGTGGATGCATCTGCCTGCATCGAGCGGTCGCCCCTGCCTGCCTGCCTCAGGAAATCGATTGCGATACCCTCCACGTTGCCAAGGAAGCAGCACAGCTCCACGAGCCCGGCCAGCGTCCCGGCATTTGCCCTGGAGAGGACGCAAGTCGTACCAACCCGAATTCCTGCCTCTCTCAGAGCTATAATCCCATTCAAAACAGATCTGGTGGAGCCCCGTCCGTCTGGAAAGGGCCTAAGAAGGTCATTCACTGTGGGCGGGCCATCCAGGCTTACCCCGATCCCGATCTTGAGGCTCTGCAGCCTTCCGGCAACCTCGGGCGTGATGAGGGTGGCGTTGGTCTGCACCTGGCAGGGAACTCTCAGGCCCAGCTCTTCAAGGTAGTCCACTGTCCTCTCGATGAGAGCGAGATTGAGGAGGGGCTCGCCTCCTGTGAACTGAATCTTGAAGCCCCCGAAAGACTCAGCCATTATATCGACCGCTCGCCTCGCTGTGCTCCAGCTCATCGAGGCGCTCGACTCGCCACCTCGGGCATAGCAGTAGCGGCAGCGCAGGTTGCAGTCAGACATTACGGATAGAGCCAGCAGGGCGGGGCCTTTTCCGGTCATCTTATCGGCATCAATACTCTATCCACTCCTCATATCAATACTCAGATCACTGCGCAGATCCATCCTCTGCCTGCTCTGCCGGCATTGCTCTGGAGCCACCCTTCCTCAATCCATCCCTTGATATCCAGATAGACATCCTGGAGATCTTGCTTAATATCATTTAATGTTTGTTTAAGACAAAATAACTTGTATTTAAGATCACTGAATCGACGATCGACCTTCTCTTTGAGTTTGGCAAGGTCTCTCATGCCGACTTCAGAGAAATGGGGCCCGTCATGGGAGTCGCTAAAAAAGCAATTGACATTGAGGCAAAACTCGGATTGAATTTATTCCTGTGCGGCAAAGCTAAGGTTAGAAAGCTTTAAATCCAACTTAATTTACTTAAATCTAATTAACTTGCTAAATGGTAAAGGAGATATTCAATGTATAAGAAATCATTCCCAGCGCACAAGGTTCGAGGGATTTTGATGGCCGTTTTCATCCTCGCAGCCATCAGCGGCATGGCAATAGCTGCCGATTCCACTGGCTATCCCAGAACCATTGTGGATGACGCAAATAGAGAGATTACAATTGAGATGCCGGTTGAGAAGATCATTCCGCTCGATAGCAGCGTGGCCAAGATACTATACTTGCTTGGAGCACAAGACAAGATAATCGCAGTGGGAGATGATGTAATAGCAAGAAGTGGCTACCTTCCTGGAGTGAAGGATAAACAAAACATGGGCAAATGGCACGATTACGATTATGAGATGATAGGAGAACTCTCCAAGGACGGAGAAAACACACCCCCAAATATAATTGTATTGTGTTCAGCCAATGGCATGGACCCTGTGAGCGAAATCGCCCCTGCCCTGGAGGGTTTTTCAAATATTGCCGTGATTGGATTGGATACAAATAAAATGGAAAATGTCACCCAGGATCTTGAGAAGCTGGGTGTTGTTCTGGATAAAGATAGCAAAGTTCAAGAGAATATCAACTGGTACGAGGAGAAGATAGCACAGGTGAAGGAGGCTGTTGATGGCAAGTCAAAGACAAAGGTCTATAATGAACTCGCCGCTTCGAAAGGAACTGGAGACCTCTCTACCTATGGAACCATCTCTACCATCAGCAATCTGATTGAGATGGCAGGCGGCTACAATGTAAATCGAGATCCAAAGACATTTACAAAGGTCTCATGGGAATGGGTAATCACACAGAATCCCGAGATAATTTTCAAAACCGGGGCAGTTGACGCATATGGATGGGACAAAGGTCCTAGTCAGGACACCGTTGAACTAGAGAAGACCATTAATGAGATTCGGAGTCGTCCGGGCGCAGATACTCTGAGCGCCGTGAAGAATGATCGGATATATGTAGTCTGGGGTTCCATGTTATCTGGATTCGACAATGTCGTAGGACTGGCCCATCTTGCCAAGATGTTCCATCCCGAGATCGATCTGGACCCGGATGAGATCTGCCAGGAATATACGTCTCGCCTTGGCCTCGATGTCCAGAGAGATAGAATCGTGGTCTATCCGGCAATAAAAAAAGTAAAGATTAGGAAATAAAAAACCAATTACTTCCTATTTTTTTATATTAGTTAAAATGAATACTACACTGATCCATCCTCACCCTGCTCTGCACGGCATTGTTTTGGAGCTACTCGTCCTCGATCCACCCCTCTATATCCAGATAGACATCCCGAAGATCCTGCTTCATCTCCTCTGACGCCTGCCACATCCCTCTCTCCACTGCCTCAAGCAGCCTCTCGGCGATGTTCTGCAGGGCGTGTGGATTGACCTCTTTCAGCCATTCCTGCATCTGCTTGTCCAGAGCATACTTATTCGCCAGCTCCTCGTACATCCAGTCCTCAAGAACCTCGGCTGTCGCGTCCCAGCCGAAGGCGATGTCGACCATCCTCGATATGTCGCCCGCGCCCTTGTAGCCGTGGCGCTTCATGCTCTCGATCCACTTCGGATTGAGGATGCGGGCCCGGAAGATGTGCTTGGTCTCTTCTACGGTGCTCCTGGTCTTCACCCGGTCCGGATCAGAGCTGTCCCCGCAGTACGACCTGGGAAGCTCTCCCTTCAGGGCTTTTACAGCAGCAATCATCCCGCCGTGATAGGAATAGAAATCATCGCCGTCCAGCATGTCATATTCCCGTGTGTCCTCGTTTTTGACCGTCAGATCGAGAGTGCGCAGTCTCCTTCGGAATTCGTCGGGAACCGTTGCTCCAAAGTTCTTCCGGCCATAGGCATAGCCGCCCCATTTGACATAGATCTCTGCCAGATCCTGCTCATCCTTCCAGTTCTTGGAGTCGATAGCATCTGAGACTCCTGCTCCATAGGCTCCGGGGCGGCAGCCGAAGATCCGGTAGCATGCCTCGATCCTGGCCTGCTCTCTCTTAACTCCCGCCGCCGTCTTCTCGGTGGTCTCTGCGGAGACATGCTTGGCCAGGAAGTTCTTCTCCGGCGGCTCTTTCTGTTCCGCTACCAGCTCTACAGCCCTATCTACAAGGTGAACGATATTGGGAAAAGCATCACGGAAAAATCCGCTGATGCGCAGCATGACATCTATGCGGGGCCGTCCCAGCTCCTCCAGAGGAATTAGCTCAATTCCCGTAACTCTGCCGCTCCTCTCCTCCCAGGTCGGCCTGACCCCCATGAGACAGAGGACCTCGGCAATGTCATCACCCTTGGTTCTCATAGTAGGGCTGCCCCAGATAACTATTCCCAATGACTCGGGATAGCGGCCCTCGTCCTCAAGGTATCGCATGAGCAGGGCATCAGCCTGGGCCACGCCCACTTTCCAGGCCGCCTGAGACGGTATGGCCTGGGGATCGATTGAATAGAAGTTTCTTCCAGTGGGAAGGATGTCCGCCATCCCTCGAGTGGGCGCCCCGGATGGGCCTGGTGAGACAAAGCCACCCTGACAGGCGCAGAGGGTGTTTGACAGCTCGTCTGCCGTCGCATCGATGTTGGGCTTGAGCGTTCCCGCTATGTAATCGAGCACATGCTCTATCCTTGAGTTTCTCTTCCCCAGGATCTCAGCCACCAGCTTGGGGACTGTCTTCGTGGCAAAGCCGTTTTCGTGAAGACCTGAGACCAAACGGAGGGCGAGAGCACTCAGATCCTCGATCACCTGACCACAGCTCTTCGACCCGGAGATGATCTTGCCTCTATTGGCAAGAAGATAATCGTAATCGTATCCCATGGCCTCAGCCAGAGAATGGCGGAGGGAAGGCACCGGGCCGTTGGCAAGCCTGGTGAGCGCCACGAGGAATTCATCCAGGCGCGATCCCTCCGGCGGCTCTCCAAAGATGTGAAGCCCGTCTCTGATCTGAGTGTCCGCCATCTCGTGCAGGTATTCGTGCAGCTTTTCCAGGAACTTGTCAAAATCCGAGAACGCTCCTGCCTCGTCCGTCTCCAGGTCATGATCCAGCTTTGCCTCACAGACCTTCTCCCATATCATCTTCCTTTGAGTCGGAAGCTTTGCCGGGTCCTGGGAGGCAGACTGATAGTAATCAACGAGCATCACCTCTATCTGCGCCATCTCGTCATAGGCGTCGGCATTGTGCATTACGGGAACCAGATGATCGATGATGCAGCAGTAGCTCCTCCTTTTAGCCTGAGTGCCCTCGCCGGGATTGTTTATGATGTAGGGATAGATGTTGGGAAGATCTGATATGGCGATGTCCGGAAAGCACGACTCTGAGAGGCCCACGGACTTTCCGGGAAGCCACTCCAGCGATCCGTGCTTGCCGATGTGCATGACGAGGTCCGCCCGGAAGACCTCTTTAATCCAGCGATAGTAGGCATAGTAGTGATGGGGAATGGGATGATCCGGGCTGTGGTAGATGGCCGCAGGGTCCTCCAGGAAGCCTCGCGGCGGCTGAAGGCCGATGAAGATATTGCCGTTGATGATTCCCGGAATCAGGATGCTGCTATTGTGAACAAAGAGCTTTCCCGGCGCCTCGCCCCAGGCGGCAGTCATCTTCTCCTGAACGGCCTGGGGCAGTTGCTCAAACCAGCCTCTATATTTCATCTCAGGGACGGAGTCGATCGCCTTTTTCGCCATCTCTTCCGGGCTTTTCCAGCGCCGGTCCAGGGTGAGGCGGCTCTTCACGTCCTCAATCAGGGCCTGGCCGCTCTCTGGCATTCTCTCAACCTTATATCCCGCATCCGCCATGGCCTTCATTATATTGAGGACCGATGCAGGCGAGTCCAGGCCGAAGGCGGTGCCTATCCGGTCGTCTCTGGGCGGATAGTTGTGGAAGATGATTGCCACCTTCTTCTGAGAATTTGGAATATGAGAAAGACGCGCCCAGTTCAGGCCGAGACGCACGATCTTGCTGATGCGCTCCGGCAAGCTCTCAAATCTGATGATCCTCGCTCCGGTCAGAGGATCGACGTCCATCCGCTCTCTGGCCGCCACCGGGACGGTGATCAGCATGCCGTCAAACTCCGGCATGGCAATTCCCATGGATATGTCCAGGGTGCTGCATCCCTGCATCGACTCCTTCCATTCTGCAGGAGAGTTGTAGGTCACTATGGCCTTGAGAACAGGTACATTCAGCTTCTTCAGGAACCACTCATCCGATCGGGAAGCATCTTCCACTACCTCTCCTTTGCCTGAGCCTTCCCAGGGCTTGACTGCGAGCGAGAACATGAGGGTGCTGATCAGAACGTCGATGATGGGCCTGCCATTTTTCATGAAGAAGTTGTCCACCACCCACTCCGCTCCCATCGTCCCCCGCTCGACGTCCTTCAGGGAATGAAGGAAGACGGGAATGACATTCGCGCCCTGCCCCTCGATCTCTGCTATCATCCGGTCGATGAAGGCGGTGTTTCCCGCCCGCCAGAGGCTCTGGTAGAACCACAGGCCCACCGTCGGCCTTCCGGCAGCGTATTTGCTTTTCAGATACTCGTCTACCGTGGGGATGTGGTCGAAGTCCGGATGATAGATCCCCTCCCAGACCGGCCTGCTCGGCTCGGCGAATTCATAAGCTCCATCTGCAAAGCAATTGGCCAGGTAGAGCAGAAGGCTGTAGAAGTTGTCCCGTCCGCCGTAGTCCAGATACAGAGAGACCTTCCTGTAGATTTCCCCGTCAACAGATGAGAGCTTCATGAGATCGATCTCAGGCTCGTTTGATGCTGAATGAGCATAGATGGAGGTACAGCTGTCCTTCAACTTAAAAATCAGCTCATCAAATATGGGTAGGCTCTTCTTTCCGCCGTGAAGATTGAATATGACCAGATGACTGCTTTTGGCAATCGGCAGGAACTGTTCTTTCTGGACCGGGTCCTTGAGGTCCTCGCCTGATCTGATTGCCACTTCTGCAATCTCTCCTTTCAGGCCGATCAGCTCCTTCAGTGCGGATATTAGCGGGAAGACGTCGCTTGCTTCCTGTGTGGTGACATAGGCAATTTTGAGCTTCTTCGTAATAATCCCTCCTGTCAATCTTTGAATCGGATAAGCTTCTGAGATGCTTTTCAGGTAACGAAACATTTTTTAAGTTAAAGCTATTCAAATTGATTAGATAAATCTTTCGAGTGGCCTTCGAAAATATCGACAGGGATTGAAGCAAATGATTTTAAGCGATAGCGAAGAGGCTAATATAATGCCATGTGTTGATGAACAGCTGAAGATCGCCCTTGTTCATGCATCCATCTCCTGGAAGAACAAGGAAAATAACATCGCCCGTCTGCTTGCCCTCAACGAAGAGGCGGCGAAAAACTCCGCCCGCATCATCGTCAATACGGAGCTCGCCACGACTGGCTATGCCTTTCTGAGCAGAAGGGAGATTGCTCCCCTTGCGGAGAGCATCCCCGGACCTACGACTGAAGCCTTCGGCAAGATCGCCAGGCAATACGGCTGCTACATCTGCATCGGCATGCCTGAGCGCGATCCGAGAACGGGCATTTTCTATAACTCCGCAGCCCTGATGGGGCCGAATGGAGATGTGGTGGCCAGATACCGAAAGCTCTCTCCTGCCTTCAGGGAAAACCTCTGGGCGGCAAAGGGCAACCTTCCCGTTCCCGTGGTCCAGACGGAGTTTGGAGTTCTAAGCATGGTGATCTGCGCCGATTCTTACTCCTACAGGCCGGCGAGGGTGGCCGCCCTTCAGGGGGCGAGGATCCTTCTGGTTCCTGCCAACTGGCCGCCCATGCACCACAACCCGGAAAAATTCTGGCGGGCCAGAGCCCTGGAAAACGGGATGTATGTCCTGGCCTGCAACCGAACGGGAATGGACAAGGTTATGGACTGCAACCTTGCCCAATCCTTCATTGTCAATCCTCAGGGCGAAGCGGATGTGCGGATCAGCTCTCCGGATGATATTATCATCTACGGGTTCTTGCTGCTGGACAGGGAAAGGGTCGGGGCAGAGAGCGCTTTGAGCGGAAGAAGGCCGCAATGCTACGGAAACATAACCCTGGACCCATACTCGCACGTCAGCATAGAATTCCTCCTCGGACTGCCAAAAGCTGCGGAATTTGGGGCGGCAACCGTGCAGCTTCGCTCTGAGCACCTGGATACAAAGGCCAATAGGAAAATTGCCCTAGATCTTATAGATGTGGCCCTGAGAAGGGCAGCCGGAGAAGAGGGAGATGAGGGAAAAGCAGTCAACCTCATCGTTCTGCCGGAGCTTTCCATATCCGGAGCGCTCTGGTGCGCAGAGCTGGCAGAGAGCTGCTCAGAGGAGATACCTGGGAGGACAACCGACCTCTTTGCTAAAAAAGCGCAGGAAAAGGATCTTTTCATAGTTCTGGGAATGGCAGAAAAGGACGGAGGGAGATTCTTCAACAGCTCGGTTCTCATCGGCCCGGAGGGAGTCCTAGGCAGGTACCGAGCGGTTCATCTCTCAGACCGGGACAGGTGCTGGGCCTCACCGGGCGAGGGCGGATTTGCCACATTTGATCTTCCCTTTGCTAGAATTGGAATGCTGCTCGGCTACGATCTCATGTTTCCGGAGGCATCTGACTCGCTGGCAAAGCTTGGCGCAGACATGCTCTGTGTGCCCGCCCTCTGGGGCGACGCGAGATCTAGGTTCATATGGGAGGCAAGGCAGAGCGAGCAGATGCATTTGGCAGTGGCCAATCAATGGGGGGACTGCGGAGGGCTGCACTCAGCGGGAGAGAGCTTGCTGTGCAGCTACTCCCGCTATCAGGAAAGGGTTGTCCGCCGCTCTTCTCCGGCGACGGGGGATGCGGTCAATATCGTGCAGATGGATACGAAGGACACCAGAGAGAAGAGGTTTCTGGAGAATATCGATTACGGAATGCTGCTCGATTTGAGCGGCTCAGATTGTGAGATGAGGAGATAATCGCTGTGGCAAATGGGTCTGCAAATGGGTCTTCAGGCCGAAGTGATATAGGTTGCACCGCTGACCAGAAGGCGAGAGCGCCCGTCATCATCCATCCATACAACCCTCTCTGGCCGGGCCTTTATGAGAAAGAAAAAGAAATCATAAGGAGGACGCTGGGCCCAGGCCTCATGAGCCTGGAGCACATCGGAAGCACCAGCGTGCCTGGTCTGATGAGCAAGAACATCATCGATATCATGGTAGGCGTCGCCGACAAAATTGCTGCGGGGCAGTGTTTGGGCAGGCTTTCCTTGGCCGGATATGATAATGCCAAAGACCTGGATCACCCTGAATGGTTCTACCTTCTAGAAAAAAACCTGGAAGTCGCCTACTGCCACCTGCATATAGTCAAAGAGAAGAGCGAACACCAGTGGAAGCACATCGCCTTCAGAGACTGGCTTTGCTCTCATCCCGAGGATGCCAGGGAATATGAAGAGCTAAAGACAAAGCTTGCAGAGACGTATCGAAACGACAGAGTCGGCTATACCAATGCGAAAGGCGATTTCATCGCGAGGATGCTCGAAAAAATCGAAAAAAATGATTGGCAATTGCGACGCCTCGATGGGGGAATGATGGAGGCCAAATAAAAATGAAGCTTGCCGAGTTTTACAATGGAGTGGAATTGCATCGAGTGGAGAAGATGGTCTACGCCCGGCTCGTGGCCCCTCACCGGGTTCTGTCAACCTGCCGCAGCCGCACCGGCGGGCTGCATGATGACCTGCTTTATCTCTACAACCATCAGTCCTGTGAGCCGGCAGGCGGGAGCATGGACAACAGGCTGTGCCGTCTGGCGATAGACCGACCGGATGACTACAAGAGAGAGGTTGCTGAGCAGCACAACCTTCCATTTCAGAGGTGCGCAACCCTTGGCACGGCAGCCAACATGAACAACGCTGCCATCTGCCACGATAAGTTCTGCGATCTTGAGGTTGTGACCGTATGCACCGGTGGAGTGGAGGGAAACGCAGGCCGGGCGGGAGACCCTGCTTCCTACTACGAGCCGCTGGATGACAGTGCAAGCGGTGAAAAGGTCCCGGAAAGCGACCCGATGCCCGGCACCATAAACGCCATGATCTTCATCAACCGGGAGCTGACGCCGGGCGCTATGGTTACCGCAGTCATCACCGCCACCGAGGCCAAGACCGCAGCCCTTCAGGAGCTGGAGGTCGCATCCCGGTACTCTGAGGGCCTGGCGACAGGAACCGGAACCGATCAGATGGCGGTATCCTGCAAACTGGGTGGAAAAGCGATCTGTTTTGCCGGAAAGCATTCGAAGGTGGGTGAGCTAATCGGACGAACTATGCACGATGCAGTCCTGCAGACGCTCGCCCTGCAAAATCGTCTCACGCCCGCGAGCCAGTGCACATCGCTCGCCCATCTGGAGCGGTTTGGAATCGATGGGCAGGAGATGTGCCGGAAAATTGCAGAGCGCCTGTCCGGTGGCGATGCCGCCATCTTCAAGAAGAACTTCGCAAATGTCATCAAGGACCCGCCAACGGTTGCGGCTGTGGCGGCGCTGGTCCATCTGCGGGACAAGTTCCTTTGGGGCACTCTTCCCAGAAGCTGTCTGCCTGAGGTCATGGCATGTTACGGCGCAGGAATTTCGGCCGCAGTTTCAGGCAAGAGCCACCGCATTTGCGGCTACATGCAGGCTCTCTCCGCTCTGCAGATGTCCCTGGATAAGCATGAGTTTCTGGAGTTCGTCTATCAGGCTTTCGCCCTGGGTTTTGGAGAGAAATGGTGCGACCCGAAGAGGGGGGCCGGCGAAGGGACGGGCACTTGATGAGCATATGATCGCACTGGCCCATATAGATTTGTGTAGGTCTGATTTGAAACTGTCAACTGAGAATCGCCTCGATCACATCCGGCTTGACAATGCCGCTGATGGGCGAAAAAGCGCTCCTTTTGCTCCCGCCCAGATCAGATCTGTTCAGCTCTCCAGAAAGCCATTCTTCATGGGTTATCTGGTCGAGGGATAATGCTTCCTGAGCGCAGCGGCGCAGCCGTCCGACCAGGGCGACGGCAGAACTCTCCCGGACACATGCAGAAACATAAACTGGGCTTACGGAAAAGAAGGATCCGGCTTTCAGGGGCTGCTCCAGCACAATGCGCAGTATCTCCCTGCCTGTGCGCTCATCCATACCGCCTGCTCCCAGGCCATAGAGGTCCAATTCCACTATTGCATATCGGCTGCGCGAGGAGAATATGGCGATGGACGCGAACGCCCGGCTGTGCATGCAGCACCAGTTCCAGTACTCATTCCGGGTCTTACGCTGATTCATCCAGACGACGTGGCGGGCGAGGATCGCCTCTTCCAGAGTGTTATGTGGCTTTAGCACAAATGGCGTTTCATGCCTGCCAAAGTAGGAGAATCTTTTGGGCGGCAGGCGATCTTAATGCATTGTGCTGATTTAGGCGAAGGGTCAAATGGCCTTTTCAAAAAGGATTTGTTTAGTAAATTATATATACTGTGATTAAGTATTTCATAATTGGATATTGAGGTAGATGTATGAAGATAAAATTCATCTGCAAAAATTGTGGCTCAGTGAATGAAAAGGAGAAAGAGGTGATCTTAAATCCCAACTACAGTGAAGAGGATTGGCTTTGCGATCTCCCTCTTGGTTTCCAATGGATCTTGCCGGTGGGAAAGATCACGCCCATCGTCGGCAATCCCATCTATGTTTCCAGCATGGGTGGCAACCTCAGCAGAAACGAGTACCTGGAGAGATACAATGTAGACCCGGAGATCGCCTACCAGTTGATGCGCAAGGATAAGGGAAAGCCACTGGCCAAGGCAATGGACCCGAGCAGAGTTCAGAGCCTGGTCATGTCATCTCGCTTGCCGGATTTCGATGATTGGCCGGCTTAGAGTGGCTGCCTAAGCAATTGGAAAGACCGCCGGCCATCCTTCATTTTTCGCTTTGCATCCATTTCAAAAGAATGGCAGGTAATATGACGGGCATTGTCCAAAGCATGGCCGGTAATATCTACCGTCATATATTCCATTCCATCCCCCGCCATTGTAGTAATAGTAGCCAGGACTGTACCAGTAGACAACCGGTGGCTGCCACCCATCGTAAACATTCCTGATATTGACATCATTCAGATATGCCTCGCATACCGGCCTTCCCAGAATGTCATGTCCCTGCATCTCAAATTGCAGCTCTTTTCCTTTGAAAGAGGCAAGATTTGACAGAGGCTTATCGAGAAGGACCTCAACCTTTGCCTGCACTCCGTAGGTTCCGGGTTCTGTGATATCTACCGTCATGATGTTGGGCTCTGTGACTTTCATGACCGTTCCTGCAAAATCATATGCATTAGCTGGAAGTGCCAATAAAATCAGAGAGATGAGCAGGATAAATCCCATGCAAGCACTTATCTGCGATTCTGTAATTTTGCTTTTCATAGCAGATATATATCATCTCTCTAATAATCAAGCTTATCCTACGACCTGAGTCCAGGAAGCACTTTCTTCATGACCTCGGCAGCCAAAATTACCAGCAGGCCGACACCAAGAACCATAACCCAGCTCTCCGGTGTAAGCGGCCTGGTCTGGAAGATAGATTGCATGAATGGAATATAGACCACCGCTAGCACAGATGCTACTGAACAAGCAATTCCCAGGAGAAGCGTCCTGTTGCCCAGGGGATTCATGCGAAAGATGGACTCATCGAGAGACCGGCAGCTATATGCGTTATATACCGTAAAGAAGCCCAGAGCCACAAAAGCCATTGTCCTGGCGTAGCTCAGGTCCTGCCCCATATTCAGCGATGCCATGTAAAGGCCCAATGTGCCGGCCACAATCGTCGCGGCAATTGCCAGAGTATAGATCATCAGGCTTCTTGACGGCATGCTCTCGCTGGGATCGCGCGGTTTCTTGGTCATTATCTTGGCATGCGCCGGCTCTAGGGCGAGCCCAATGGCCGGAAATTCCTCCGCTACCACATTGATCCAGAGGATCTGTGCCGCCAGAAGTGGAATGGGAAAGCCCATGATTACCGCTACAAAGATCGTGGCCAGCTCGGCAAAGCTGACGGCCAGAAGGTAAGTGGTTCCCTTTCTTATGTTGTCATAGATCCTTCTGCCCTCCAGAACTGCTCCGACGATGGTGGCGAAGTTATCATCGGCGATGACCATGTCCGATGCTTCTTTGGTGACCTCGGTACCCGTCTTTCCCATGGCAATGCCGATATCCGATGCTTTCAGAGCTGGCGCATCGTTTACACCGTCTCCAGTCATGGCGACGACATTGCCTCGTTTCTTCAGAGCTTCTACGATGCGCACCTTATGCTCGGCAGTGACGCGGGCGAATATCGATACCTCATTGATGTGCTCTCCAAGATCCTGCTCGCTCATCCTCTCCAGCTCGGCGCCCTCGATGACCTCTCCATTGCCGATATAGAGCTCCTTGCCTATGGCCCTGGCAGTGAGGCGGTGGTCTCCGGTGATCATGACCGTCCTGATTCCTGCCTTCTTGCTCACGGAAATGGCTTCCAGCACCTCTTTTCTGGGCGGGTCCATCATTCCGGCAAGGCCGGCGAACGTCAGATCGGCTTCCACAAAATCCATATCCAGAGGATCGCCGTTTCTCAGGGATTTGCCGGCAAAAGCCAGGACCCTCAGGGCTGAGCCTGCCATGCCGTCAGCTTTGGCCTGGATGCTCTTCCGGTCCTCATCGGTTATGGGGAAGACGCCATCCGCACGGGCAATTTGAGTGCATCTTTCAAGGACCGCTTCAGGTGCTCCTTTCATTGAGACGATCCTGCCCCCATCCTGCGTCTCATCGACCGTTGTCATTCTTCGACGATCTGAATCAAAGGGGTACTCAATGACCCGGGTGCTGCATTCTTTGATCTTCTCAAGGATGCCTGCCTTCTTGGCGGCGACAATCACCGCCCCTTCCGTCGGATCGCCTACGATTCGCCAGTTGCCGTCGGCCTTTTCGATATCGGCATTGTTGGCCAGCGCTCCGATTTTAAGCAGCCGGACAAGATCCGTCTCCTGAGGATCGATGAGCCTGCCTTGCTCTGAAAAGGATCCCACCGGAGTGTAGCCGGGACCGTCAACATAAATAGTTCTGAAGGTCTGAATTTCTCGCAGGGTCATCTCACCCGTTGTCAGTGTTCCGGTCTTGTCGGTACAGATCACAGTAGTCGATCCCAGGGTTTCAACCGCAGGAAGTCTTCTGATTATGGCATTCTTCCTGGCCATGGCCTGGGTTCCGAAAGCCAAAGCGAGCGTGACGATAAACGGAAGTGCTTCAGGCACACCGGCTACGGCAAGAGCAATGGCTGCGATCATGGAATTCATGACCGGCGAGCCCCGGCTGGCGTCGAGCACAAAGACAATCGCCGCCACGACAAATACCAGCAAAGCCTGTCTCTTTGCCAGCTGTTCCAGCTTGATCTTGAGGGGCGGGTCCACCTGTTTCTGTTTGATCATCCCAGAGATTCTGCCCAGTTCAGTAGCAAGTCCGGTAGCAGTCACAACCGCTCTGCAATTTCCGTATGAGACTATGGTTCCCATGAATACCATATTTCTTCGATCGGCAAGAGCAGCCTCTTCCGGGAGCAGTTCTCTGCCTTTTTTGACGGGCATCGATTCCCCGGTTAAAGAGGCCTCGATGATCTCCAGGGCGGTTTCTTCAACAATTCGGGCGTCTGCCGGGACCTTATCGCCGGCTTCCAGAAATATCATATCTCCGGGAACCAGGTCTGACGCTGGGATGGTGCTCATTCTGCCGTCCCGCATGACATCCGCCTCAGGGGCCACCATCTCCCGCAGAGCCTCCATGGCCCGTTCTGCTTTGTATTCCTGGAGGAATCCGATGATGGCCACTAGAATGACGATACCTATGATGACCAGGGAATTGGTGCCCTCTCCGGCGATATATGAGATCAGAGCGGCGAAGATGAGAACAATAACCATATAATCTTTAAATTTGCCCAGAAAAATCTTCAAAGGCGACGGTTTCGATGGGCTTTCCAGTTGATTGGGACCGTATTCGGAGAGCCTTCGGGCGGCATCATCAGAGCCAAGCCCGTTTTGTCCTGATTTCAAACCGGAGAGCACCTCATCGATGGGAATTGAATGCCATATCAAGTATCTAGCCTCGCTTGTGAGATTAAGAAACTACGTCAATTGTAGAAATAGTTTTCGCAATTTGAGATCCGAAGCCTGGCAAAGCCTTGAAGATCTGGATGCGGATCATGATGGTCAGAATGGCTTCCATTCCGGCCTGCGCCTTGAGTAAATTATCAAGGGCACCAGGGTAATGAAAGCGGCTGCCGTCAGCATGGTTATCTGGTACTGTAACGATGATAGACCCGAAAATGAGATCTGGCTTGGCGGTATTATCGCCAGCATGAAGATGAACAGCAATGCAATAATTCCAAGTCCGCTTGCAAGCCACATCCCTTTCTTTCCTCCAGGTATTTTGAAGGCCCTCTTCACATCGGGATGCGAATACCTCAATTTTATGGCGGCTGCATACATTAAAAAATACATCACCAGATAGACCAGCGAGGTAAGAGTGAGCAGCATCCAGTAGGAGCCGTTCACTCCCCCGGGAAGAAGAGCATATACCGCCGCCCAGAAGGTGATCAAAATGGCCTGCAGAATCAGCATATTCACAGGTATCTTATTTTTATTGGTCTTCTGAAGCACCGGAGGCAAGCTTCCCTCTTTTGCCGTTGATGCCAATCCCCGGATGGGGCCCAAGATCCAGGTTGACGCTTCGCCGATGGATCCTATTGCTATCATCAGGGCAATTGCTGATACCAGCCAGCTATGGTTGCCAAGGATCTTCTCAAATGCCTGCATTATTCCTGCCAGAAGGTTCAGATTCCCTGTGGGCACGAGCATGGCTAGAAGGATGGAGCCGACGATGCTTGCTGCGGTTATGACCAGGCCGACGATCAGAATGGCCAGAGGATAATCTCTTTTGACATCTTTGATCTCTTTTGCATGGGATGCGGTCATTTCAATTCCAAAAAAAAGGAAGACCGATGTCAGCAGGAGCACCATGGAGTTTAGGCGGGTAAAATCAGGCAAAAAATCGCTCAAAACCGGACTGTAGGTCATCTGGACAGGATGGCCCGATATGATATACCATAAACCACCGCCAATCAGGAGCATAGAGGGAATTATCATCCCTATTATCAGAAAAGATGAACTTATGAGGGTATAAGTTTTTAGTCCCCTCATATTAAAAAACGTCAGAGCCCACCAGATTACAACTATTATTACGAATTCATAGAGTTTGCTGTTGGCGAGAGCGGGATTGAATACATATGACAGCGTTGCAGCAATGAAGCTCAGGGCGGCGACAAATCCTATGGTCATCTGGAACCATTGCAGCCAGACGGCAGTGAAACCCCATCGCTCGCCAAATGCCTCCTTAACCCAAACATAGACACCTCCTGCCTGTGGCCAGCCGGTGGCCAGCTCTGCAGATATGAGTGACGCGGGAATGAGAAAAATGATAAAGGCGATGATCGAGAAGGTTACCAGCTCCCAATGAAGGTCTGCAAGGGTGGGAAATTTGCGGATATTGTAGAGGGATGCCAAAGTGACCAGCGTAAAAACCGATAGGCTCATTTTATAAATATCATCCTTATCAGCATCATGCATGACAGTTATCTCCTCTTGTCGGTGTTTTCCGAGGATATGGGTTTGATGCCATCATAGCCATCCATTCTCCATTTGCAGAGTGCCGAAAAAAAGAGTCAGTTTATTGCACCTCGTGGGTTGACTCAGGTTTCCATTCAGGCTTGGCAAGAGCGTGGATGATGATTGGTATTATTGTAATGAGGATAGTTCCGCCAAGCAGAAAAGCCACGTATTCAGTGGGCGTAAGACTGCTGCCGGATATCTCGCTGGGCGGAAAGAGAGCAACGATGAACAGGAATGCCATGGCAATGAAGCCCCATCCTCCTACCAGCCATACGCCTGCTTTGCCGCCCGGTATTTTGAAGATGCGCGGCACATCCGGCTTTGAGTACCGAAGTTTTATGAGAGAAGCGTACATTAGAAGGTACATCACAATGTAAACCAGCGTCGTCAGGGCAAACAAGATCCAGAAGGAGCTATTGACGTCGCCGGGCAGAAGCGCATAGACTGCCGCCCAGAAGGTGACGATGATCGCTTGCAATATCATCATGTTTACGGGCATTGCATTCTCGTTCTCCTTTTGCAGGATTTTTGGCAGGTTGCCGTCTTTGGCGGTTACCAGAATGCCTCGAACCGGGCCCACAATCCAGGATGATGCCTGGCCGATTGCGCCCACGGTGATCATCAGTGCGATGATGGTGGTTATCATTCCCAGCCCAAATATCGCCTCAAATGCCTGCATTATGCCGGCCATCAGGTTCAGGGTGGAAGCAGGAATGATCAGACCCACTACGATTGCGCCAACGATGCTCACCACCGTCAGGACTATGCCCACTAGAAGGAGCCCCAGGGGATAATTGCGGCCTACGTTTTCTATCTCCTTGGCATGAACGGCAGTCATTTCTACGCCGATAAATAGGAAGACAAAGGTTATCAGAAGGGCTATATTGTCGATGGAGCCGAAATCGGGAATGAAGTCGGCAAACTTAGGGTGCAATGTGAACTGGAGAGGATGCGTTCCGGAAAAGATGCACCAAAGGCCTCCTACGATCAGGATAGCTGTCGGGATCAATACTCCGATCGAGACAAAGATTGTGGAGATCCGCTCATATGTTTTCAGTCCCCTGAAGTTGAGGACGGTGAAGATCCACCAGACAGCAACAATAACCAGAAATTCGTACAATTTATTGTTGGATAGAGCAGGATTAACTGCATAGGCAAATGTCGCGGCGACAAATGTCAGGACACCTATAAATCCGATGGTCATCTGGAACCATTGAAGCCAGACGGCAGTAAAGCCCCACCTCTGGCCGAAGGCCTCCTTGACCCAGACATACACGCCGCCCGTTTGCGGCCATCCGGTTGCCATCTCTGCTGAAGCCAGGGAGACTGGAATTAAGTAGAGGAAGATAGCTGCTATTGAATAGGCAATCAGCTGCCATTGGACCAATCCCATGGTGGGAAAGTTCCGGATGCCCATCAGGGCAGCTAGTGTGACCAAAAAAAATCCCGTAAGACCCATTTTATACATGTTTCTTTTTCATTAAAACTATAGCTATTTATTACTTACGTAAATGCGGCCGCGGACAAATGATATGAATGCAGCAAAAATGTGAATGCAACCAAAAATACATCGATATCAATGCAACCATCTGGCGATCATGTCTGCCAGTTCTCTTTGCTGGACCGGCTTGCCTATGAAATCATCCATTCCTGCTTGAATGCACCTGTCCCTGTCGCTTTGCATGACCGATGCCGTCATGGCGATTATCGGAATGCTGGGATCGAGGGCTTTTGATCCGTTCTGGCGGATGCGGCGCGTGGCTTCGTAGCCATCTACCTCTGGCATCTGGCAGTCCATCAGCACCAGATCATAAGGGCAGGTCTTGAGAACATCGATCGCTTCCTGGCCATTGGCAACGACATCGATTCTAAATCCCATCTTTCTCAGCATTATCTTTGCGACTTTTTGATTGACAGGGTTGTCCTCTGCCACAAGTATGCGGATCTTTTGTTCATTGATATCTTTGGCAATTCGTGGTGATTTGGTTTTGCCTTCCGGCTTAATAGATCCGATCCTCGCAAGCGTCGCGTTCTCAGAAGCTATATCATTTTTTGGCGAATTATTTGCGGATTGCTTATCAAATACGGCTGTGAACCAGAATGTGGAGCCCTTTCCTACATCGCTGACCACGCCGATTTTGCCTTCCATCAATTTCGCCAGATTCTTGGATATGATCAGTCCGAGGCCGGTTCCCCCGAATTTGCGAGTTGTCGAGCCATCTACCTGGCCGAAGGGAGTGAAAAGGATATCCTGCCGATCTGCCGGTATGCCGATGCCGGTGTCGCTCACCGAGAAGCGTATTTTGACTTTCTTCTCATCATCGTTCTCCAGGCAGGCTCGAATTGATATCCTGCCCCTGGCCGTGAACTTCACGGCATTGCTTGCCAAATTGACGAGAATTTGGCGCAGCCTGCCCGGATCTCCGCGCAGTTGGCTTGGGACTTCCGGCTGCACAAAACAGTCCATCTCCAGACCCTTCTCATGTATGTCGATGGCCAGGAGATCCGAAGTCTCCCTGAGAACCGTTAGGAGGTCAAAGTCCAGGGTTTCCAGCTTCATTTTTTGGGCTTCTATCTTTGATAGGTCCAGTATCTCATTGACGAGAGTGAGAAGTGTCTCGCTGCTGGTATAGGCGATCTTTGCCCATTCTCGCTGTTCAGCATTCAAGTTCGAATCGATCAGAAGGCCAGTCATGCCGATGATGCCGTTAAGGGGAGTTCGAATCTCGTGGCTCATGTTGGCCAAGAATTCGCTCTTGATGGCGCTGGCCTTCGTAGCCTGCTCAATTGCTCTTTTCAGATCTCTATTGGCCTGATGCAGTGCCTCATCTGCTCTTTTTCGATCTGTGATGTCCGTGGTGATCGTTATCAAATGCGGCTCTTCATTGATTAGAATCCTCTCCGCGGAGATGCTTGCATGGCGTAGTTCTCCAGATTTGCGGCGAATCCTAATTTCGTAGTCCCGCAGCTGCCCTGAGGCAGTAATTTGTTCGATTGCCTTCTGGCGGTCGTCTGGATAGGCAAGCATTTCCAGAGCCATTGAACTGCGGCCAATCAATTCCTCGCGGGTATATCCATGTATTTTGCAGAGACTTGCATTGGCATCTACGATCTTGCCGTCTGCCATGCGGCTGATGATCATCCCATTGGGAGTGGCACGGAATGCTTTGGCAAAAAGCTCCTCAGAAAAACGCAGCTCATCCTCCGCAGCTTTGCGCTCAGTGATATCATTGCATGTGCCGACCCACTCGCGGATACTGCCATTGGCCTCAAGCACCGGCACGCCCCTTACCGAAAAATATCGATATATTCCGTCGGAGCGGCGGATGCGAAATTCAGTTTCATAGGAGCTGCGCATCTCGATAGCTCGCTCCCAGATGGCCTTCGTGCGTTCGCAGTCCTCCGGATGAAGTGCATCCATCCAGCCCCAGCCCAGGAACTCCTCTTCGCTCTGTCCGGTAAAAGCGCGCCATGTGGGCTGATCTCCTCTCGCCCCGCCCAGTGGGTTTGTGTTCCAGACTATTTGCGCAGTGGCGGTGACAAGCGAACGATAGCGCTCTTCACTCTCTCGCAAAGTCTTCTCTGCCCGCTTGTGCTCGGTGATATCCAGACCGATAGCAAGTAACCCTCTGACATTGCCCTGTGCATCTTTGAGTGTTTTGTCAAACCAGTCTATCTCAATTTCGTGTCCGTCTTTTGCGACGATGGAATTGACATTGCCGCGTGTGTGGATATCAGCTGTTGCCATCAGGAAGATCTCTTTGATTCGGCCTCTATCGCGCTCTGGCAGGAATGTGGAGAACCAGTCTTTGCCTCTCACCTCCTCCAGACGATAGCCTGAGACCATTTCCATAAATTTGTTAAATCGGATAATATGTCCATTCGCATCGAGCACCAGAACGATGACTTGTGCAGTTTCGATGATGCCCTCGGCAAAATCCCTTTCGCTCTGCAGCGCCTGCTCCGTCTGTTTGCGTTTGGTAATATCGGCAAACATGCCAAATGATCCTGCAAATCGCCCCCATTCATCCTTCAAAGCAGTGGACGATACCAGAGTCCAGCAGAGCTTGCCATCTTTGCGGCGGAACCGACGCTCATATTTGCCTTCGAGGCCAGAGGAGCGCTCGCTCATTCTCTCTTGATGATCCGGCAGGTCTTCTTCAATCATAAAGTCCGTAACCGGACGACCCAGCATCTCTCCAGGCAGGTAGCCAAGCATGTCTGCCATCCTCTGGTTCACAAATACGGTCAGAAAATCCTTATTCATCTGCCAGATGCCTTCGTTTGATGTCTCGACGATCCGCCGATAGTGCGCCTCGCTCTCTCGGATCTTCCGCTCGGACCTCCACCCTTCTACCGAATATCTGATTGCTCGAACCAGGAGATCGCGAGAGAGATTTTCTTTGATCAGAAAGTCCTGCGCACCCTCCGCGACCGCCAGTGGCCCGAGGGACTCGTCGTCCGGGCCGATCAAAACGAGAATCGGTGTGTCTGTTGTATTAGCAGCAAAGTGCCTCAGAGTTTCAAGCCCCTGGCTTTCAAAAAGGTCTAGGTCAAGCAAAATCAGGTTGAAGGACTCGCTGCGGAGACGATACAGGCCTGAAGTGAGCCCCTCCGCGTGCTCCAGGACGAAGAAATCAGCGTCATTGCTGCGCAGCATGTGCTGGATCGTATGCATGTCGTTGGGATTGTCCTCGACATGGAGGATCTTGACCTTATCTTTTATCAAGATTTGACTCTCCGGCAGGCAAATGCTTTGCAATTATTGACGTAGTTACAAGCGGAATTGCAGCATACTCGGGCTGCAACAATCTAAGATAATGTATTGTGCTATTCCATATAGCTTTTTCTCCGCACTGCATTAAATCAATAAGGATAGGTCATGCTCTTGGTTAGCGCTGCCTAATCTGGCGAGGTACTTGGAAGGCGGGCCGGGTGCCTGCTGCCGGAGAAGGCAAGGTGAGGAGGTCTATGGCCTCCCGAAATTTCAGGGGAGCTGAGGAATGGACCGCAAATTATGCTACCAAATTCTGCTCCAGACGGCCCTCTGCCCACCCGCAGGAGCGCGCGTCAGCGTGCGGGCGCTCGCCTGGGGAAAGGCTGCCCGCTCGGGACCGCCCGGAGGGCCTGCCGTTGGTAGGTGGCAAGTGGGGACGGGCCTTTGCTGCCCAGAAATCCGGGAGGCCAGGAGAAGATCGCAGCTTGAATTGCGGCGGTGGGAATCCTGTCCGGATGCGTCACGAATAGTCCGGCTCGCAGCTTTCCGCAATTTCAGAGATGAATTCCGGTTTCATGAAGCGCATTCTTCTGCTAATCAGCTCGACCTCCTATTTGAAGGCTTGACTCCAGGAGAAAGACTGCGCATTGAAGAGATCTTGCGGCGCAATGAATAACTAATGATACACTTAGCTGAAATGTGAGTGCTCGGAGTTTGATGGTATTTTTATCAAGCCAAGTCTTAATAAAGATGAGCTTTCAATTATGCGATGGGAAGATTATGCTTGAAGATAGGATAATCATCGATCCGGAGATCTCGCATGGAAGGCCGGTAATAAGAGGCACAAGGGTGCCGGTGGAAATAGTCTTGGGCTCTCTTGCTGGTGGCATGGAGATAAATGAGGTAGCAGATGAGTACGGACTTAGTAGAGAGGACGTGCTTGCTGCCATAGGATATGCCGCAAGGATCGTAGCCAGTGAAGAAATTTGTGCATATGCCTGATATCCGATTTCTGCTGGATGCCAATATGCCGAGATCGAGCGCTGAATTGATGCGTTCGCTGGGATTTGACGTTGAAGATGTTAGAGACATTGGCATGATGGCGGCGAGCGATCGAGCGATAATTCAGCATGCTCTTAAGACCAAAAGAATAGTAGTAACAAGAGATACGGATTTCGGTGAGCTACTGCGTTATCCTTCGCACCCCGGAGCGGTCATTCTAAGATTGCCGTTTAAATACAAATCCCACGAAATAAATACGATTTTAGGGGATTTCTTGATCTCCATTGCGTCCCATGAACTGATCAACACGATAATAATAGTGGAGCTTGGCCGCTATAGAAAACGTTCACTTTGAGAGATTGGTCTTCCTGTTATTTCTCCACTTAATTTGGCTCCCGGCCCACCCGACCACCCGCGGGAGCGCGCGTGCGTGCGGGCGCGTGCCTGGGGCGGCAGGGCCGTCGTCGTCAGCGACGAGCTGGCGAGAGTCACAGGTCCGGTGCGCTCGCCTGGTGAGGCTGCCCGCTCGGGACTGTCCGGAGGGCCTGCTGCCGCTGGGCAACAGTTGACCGGGCCTCTGCAACTCTGAAATCCGGGGAGCCGGGAAAGGATCGCAGCTTGAATGGCGGCGGCGGAGAATGCCGCCTGGCTGCGTCACGAATAGTCCGGCTCGCAGCTTTCCGCAATCTCAGATATGAATTCCGGTTTCATGTAGCGCATTCTGCTGCCAATCTGCTCGACCTCATTCTTCAGCTCGGAGTAGGGAATAAACCGGCAGATCTTCGGGAGGGGCGGCTTCAGCCTGGCGAAGGTGGGCCGGTTGATCTCGTAGAACACCTTCTCCCGTCCGCTCGTCCGGCGCAACCATGAACATATCGAGCTTGATGTTGGGCAGGTTGGGTTATTGGCCATGATAGGCCCTGCTTCAGAGGGGTCGATCATGAAAATGCATAGTGCTAGCCATATGGCGTTATGGACTATGCAAAATAATTTTTATCGGAGACCATGAAAACGTTTAACTGAGAAAAGCGGCAAAATAAACCTGGTATGGTATGACAATGGGCGCAACAATTCACGTCAATGAAGACATCAAGATCCGCTTAAAGCTTCTGGCTCGTGGCAGCGAGACAGAGGATGAAGTCTTGCAGAGGCTGATCAGATTCTATGAGGAAGGTGATCTGGAGGAGATCATCGAGGCCAGATGGGAGCGGCTGCAGAAAGAGAAGGCGGATTTCATACCTCTGGAAGAAGTCTGATGCAGGTTCAAGTCCATCCTAGAGTCAAGAAGTACCTGGATGAGAGCGGTGAAAAAGAGAGACTAAAAGAAGGACTTGCCAGACTGGGCGATGATCCATTTACATCCAGAAGCGGTCTGGATATCAAGAAGCTTAAAGGCAAGACGCATGATGTCTATCGCCTGAGAATCGGTGAGCACCGATTTGAGTATTTTGTGGAGGATGCAACGATATGGGTCCAAAACGCATTTCGCAGGGAGCGAGGATATGTGCAGGGACGATAGCCCTCCAGGATGTAACCTCTGATTCTATCCAGCAAGCTCCTGGACCATTTTGCCGCCTGGGATTAGCGGATGACTCGCGCGTGGGCGTGTGCGGGCGCGTGCTCGGGGACGGCGGGGCCGTCGGCCTCAGTGATCCGAAAAGTGTGAGAGGCTGGCAAGCGGGATGGCCGCTAGCAGCTACAGAGACCATAAATCATTAAAGCATGAAGGATGCAATATTATCCAATCATGACGGAAGCTATGATGGTTGATGAGGGTCTCCTGATTCCCAAGAGCCTTCTCACAAAGCTGGGCACAGACAATCTCGAAGTTTTAGCCAGAGGTCGCGAGATTGTGATCCGGCCAAAAAGCAAAACTAAGCAATATTATGGCCTTGTAGGTGAGACTAAATACGATGAAGAGTTTATAAAAGAACTGGAGCGTGACTTTGCTGAGAGTGGTGATATTTGAACCTCCGGGAATATTCTTCATCAGACCAAATCTTCATTGACTCCAGCATATTTCTCGATTATGCCATCCCTAATCCGGAATTTGGCGAAATGGCTTCAGAGTTTCTTGAGAGGGTCGAAATTGAGGAGATTTATGCAGTAACCACTCCGGCAGTTTTGGCGGAGGTCTCTCACATCTTGCTTTTGGAAACGGGAGCCGTAATTTTAGAAAACCGTAATCGTAATATTGTGATGGATAAAATAGAAGCGGATCGCAATTTTTCTCATCATTGCCGCGATGCCGTAG
>Ga0209099_1000187_pt1 | contig 70698 bp, 70 predicted proteins | sample AD_JPNHW2_MetaG_FD_184430 | JGI IMG/M metagenome (GOLD analysis project Ga0209099, IMG submission 184430) | Active sludge microbial communities of municipal wastewater-treating anaerobic digesters from Japan - AD_JPNHW2_MetaG (SPAdes) (version 2) | ecosystem: Engineered > Bioreactor > Anaerobic...
TCCCGAGATCAAACAGGAGATTTACACCGGAAATATCATCCTGGTGGATATCGCAGGTCTGAAGAGGGATAAGGCAGCTTTAGATCGAGCTATCGGAGAACTTAAAAAGGCAATTGAGGATGTCTCAGGAGATATAGCTGGAGTTGGTGATGACCTGATAATTTTAGTGCCTAACGGCATAAAGATCGACCGCGAGATGGTGGTCGGGAGCAAAGATTGAATCTTACAACCAGCGCGAGATGTCCCATCTGCTCAGAAGAGATGCAATTCAGTTGGGAGACTTTGAACATACCCCACTTTGGAGAAGCCCTGGTGATTGCCGGAGTCTGCAGTTGCGGCTTTCGACACAACGATACCATTCTCTTGACGCAAAAGGAACCGGTGCGCTTCACCATGCCGGTGGCGAGCATCGAGGATCTGGATGCAAGGGTGATCCGTTCATCCAGCGGCACTCTGCGAATACCGGAGCTTGGCGTGGACATCGAGCCGGGATTTTCATCGGATTCCTACGTAACCAATGTCGAGGGGGTCCTGGAACGAATCGAGAGCGTGGTGAGCTTTGCCACCCGTTCGGCACGGGAGGCGGAGAATTCCGAGAGCGTGCGGAAAGGAGAAGAGATCCTGGAAAAGATCGTTCTCGCCAGAGAGGGGCGGTTTCCTCTAACCCTCATCCTCGAAGATCCCCTGGGAAACAGCGCTATTGACTGCGAAAAGGCCGTCAAATCCGCCATCTCGGATGAAGATGTCTCCCGCCTCAAGACGGGCATGATCATAGTGGACGTCTGAAATGCTGGTATTGAGCGGAGGCACGGGTACACCCAAGCTTCTCATGGGCCTGAAAGAACTTTTGAGGCCTGAGGAGCTGTCCGTCGTAGTCAATACAGCAGAAGACCTGTGGATCTCCGGAAACTACATCTCGCCTGACATCGATTCCGTGATTTACACCCTTGCAGACATAATCGATGAGAAGAAGATGTGGGGCATAAAGGGAGACAAGACTCTAACTCATGATTCTCTGATTATGATGGGCATAAATGAGAAGCTGCTGGTAGGAGACAGAGATCGAGCGGTCCACATATTTCGTTCCGAGCTGCTTCGCCGAGGGGTTAAGCTCAGTCATGCCACCCAGGCACTGGCCGAATCCCTGGGTGTTGCGCAGCGGGTCGTTCCAATGACCGATGATATTATCTCAACAGTGGTTTCCACTCCGGAAGGGGTTATGCACTTTCAGGAATTCTGGGTAGGCCGCCGCGGCCTGCCCGAGGTTCGGGCGGTCTTTTTTGCTGGCATGGACGCCGCTCTTCCCAGCCAGTCTTTTCTGGATCTCTTGGAGAAGGAGGACACAATTCTCATCGGCCCCAGCAATCCCGTGACCAGCATCGGCCCAATTCTGGCATTGCAGGGCGTGCGCGAACGTCTTCAGGACAAGAAAGTTGTGGCCGTGAGTCCGTTCATCGGAGACAGGCCGGTGAGCGGTCCGGCTGCCAAATTCATGACAGCGATGAACGTTCCGGCCAGCGATGAAGGGGTGCGAACGATGCTCGGCAAGGTGGACCTATTCATAGTGGATAAAAAGAGCAGCTACCAGGGAGAGTGTCAGCGCATGAGAACCCTCATGAGAACGAAGAAAGAGAGCGGCAAGGTGGCTAAAAAGCTGCTTGAACTGATAGCGAACTAGTTAAGAGACGCGGAAATCGAGATATATGCCTCAACTGAAATGATGCAGTTGATGATGATAATTTTGAATAGAACTCAAGTTCCATCTTGGCTGCGGCCCGTCCCTGCGGGCCGCATAGCCAAAATACCGCACGAAAATCCCGCTCGCCCTTAAGGCCCTCAAGCGGTTTCGGTGATCTTCAGGCTGTCCAGAAGGCTTCTCGCAATGGCATCATCCCATTCCGAGATCCAGGGGCCGACCACTCGAACCATCGTCTTGCCAACGTAGACCGGGCCGCATTCGCATTTCTCGCTGTCCAGCCAGTAGACATACTCGAAGCTGGTCTCGTTCTCGATCTTCTTCAGGTTCTCATCGTAAATGGGCAGACCAAAGCCGATTACTCCATCCTTTCCGTCGATGGTGCCAATCTCCACAGATGCTTCAGGGTCATCTGTGAGTTTGCCAGTCAGCACTTCTTTCAGGGAATTGAGTGTGGCATCTTCCGCCTCATCGGCCTTCGATATGTAGATTCCCACGGTGCTCTTGCCGGCAAAGTCGATCATCACCGTGTAGCTTGTGCTCGCATTGGTCTCGGCCGGGCCGAGGGCTTCCACGGTATGATTTTCCGTGGTATTGAGATCAAATGATACCTCGAATGGTCCTGCGGATATCTTCTCTGTGGCGGCAGAAGCTGCAGATGCTGCCGCCAGGAAGAATATTATTCCTAAAACTACGGTTATCTTCATGACTATACCTCATATTTAGTCCAGTTTGATTTATCACCTTATAATTCTTTGGTTCTTGATTTATGCATTGACTATCGCAACGTGCTGAAGAACGACAAACGAAGGCAAGATAATTTCAATAAGATTGGAATTAATACACAAAACTATATACCTTAGATCATCGAATACAATATTGATCTAATAAAACATTCGACTGTTAATAATCTCATCACATAAGCCAATCTGGGAATCACGGCAGTTGGACAACGATGGCTAAAAAACTGACTGAAAAGCAGAAAATATCTAAATTCGACAACCTCCAATCGCATAAAGAGAGGCTTACCATCACGTCAATGAAGGCGCCGCTGGGAGAATCAGTGTCACCACGGGCGGACTCTGGCCCTATTCAGGAGGCACAACCTGATAATGGCTTTGCCATCGTAGGCATCGGTGCCTCCGCCGGTGGGCTGGCTGCATTTGAAGCCTTCTTTTCCGGCATGCATGCAGATATAAATCCCGGCATGGCCTTTGTCCTGGTGCAGCATCTGGCTCCGGATCATGAGAGCATCCTCGCCGACCTGATCCGGCGCTACACTCGCATGCAGGTCTTCGAGGTCGAGGACGGTATGGTGGTTCAGCCAAACTGCGCCTACATCATCCCGCCAAACCGCGACATGGCCTTCTTTAACGGCACCCTACAACTGATGGAACCGGCTGCGCCGCGCGGCCAGCGCCTGCCCATTGACTTCTTCTTCCGATCCCTGTCCCAGGACCAGCACGAACGGGCCATTGGCATTGTGCTTTCGGGCACAGGTAGCGATGGAACCCAGGGTGTCCGAGCAATTAAAGGTGAAGGGGGCATGATCATAGCCCAAAAACCTGAATCCACCGAGTACGACGGCATGCCGCGAAGCGCCATCGCCACAGGCCTGGTGGACTATGTGCTGCATCCGTCCGATATGCCCGCTCAGCTCATGGCCTATGCGGCCCACATCTTTGGCAAGATTCAGAAATCTCCATCCTCCCTGAAACCCAAGGCTGAGAACGCATTTAGGAAGATCTTCATCCTGCTGCGCGCCCAGACTGGCCACGACTTTTCTCAGTACAAGCCGAGCACTATCAACCGCCGCATCGAAAGGCGCATGGCCGTTCAACAGATCAAGACAATGGAAGAATACGTCAAATATCTCCAGCAGATGCCGGCAGAAGTGGAAGCCCTCTTTCGCGACCTTTTAATAGGAGTGACCAGTTTCTTCCGTGATCCGGAGGCCTTCAAGGCGCTCGATGAGTTGATTATCCCCAGGCTTTTTGCCGGAAAACCGGCCGGCTCCTTGATTCGCGTCTGGTCGGCGGGCTGCTCCACTGGAGAGGAAGGTTATTCCCTGGCCATCCTGCTTGCCGAACGAGCTGAGGCCATGAAAATGAGTTTAAATGTGCAAATCTTTGCCACGGATATCGACCGCCAGGCCATCGCCACAGCTCGCACTGGCCTCTATCCGGCCAGCATCGCCGCTGACATCTCAGCAGAGAGATTAGATCGCTTTTTTACGTTTGAACCTGAGATTGGAGCCTACCGCATCCGCAAAGGCATACGCGACATGCTAATCTTTTCCGAGCAGGACGTGATCAGAGACCCGCCCTTCTCCAAGATTGACCTGATCAGTTGCAGGAACCTCCTGATCTATATGGGTGGGGAGCTGCAAAAAAAGCTTATTCCTCTCTTCCATTACTCATTGAATCCAGGCGGCTTTCTCTTCCTGGGGACCTCGGAGACCGTAGGGGAGTTTGGCGATCTTTTTGCAGCGCTGGACCGCAAGTTGAAGCTGTATCAGCGAACTGAAGACATTCAAGGCACAAAGGGCGCGACCCTGGGACGGTTCGTGCCGCTCCTGACGGCGATAGATACGGAAATGTCTCATTGCGCCCCAAAGAAGGCAGATGAAGGAAAGCTATCCCTGCGAGATTTAACCGAAAAGACGCTGCTAGATCAAATTGCCCCGGCAGCCGCACTTGTTAAAAGCCAGGGCGATATCCTCTATCTGTATGGCCGCACCGGCCTCTTTCTGGAGCCTACACCGGGCGTGGCCGGAATCAACAACATCCTCAGAATGGCTCGTGAAGGGCTACAAAAAGAGCTGGCCATAGCCCTGCACAAAGCCACTGGGACAAAAGAGATCGTTTACCATCCAGGCCTGCGAGTCAAGACCAATGGTGGCTTTTCTACAGTCAACCTCACCATCCGCCCGGTAGGGTCAGGGTCTTTTGCAGTGCATGATGGGCCTTTGTACCTGGTTATCCTGGAAGAAGATATGGGCATAAAGGCAGAACAGGCGCTTGCTGCCCAACTGCCGTCAGGCGAAGATGGTCGCAGCTCAATTACAGACTCCGACCCAAAGATAGCGAAACTCAAACAGGAATTGCGCGCCAAGGAAGAGTATCTCCAGACCACAAACGAGGAGCTTGAGACCACTAATGAAGAGCTCAAATCCACCAATGAGGAGATGCAGTCGGTAAATGAGGAGCTGCAATCCACTAACGAGGAGCTGGAAACCTCCAAAGAGGAACTGCAGTCTGTCAATGAAGAACTGGCCACGCTGAACGCCGAACTGCAAACAAAGGTGGCAGATCTGTCGCAGGTGAATAACGATATGAATAACCTGCTGGCCGGCACAGAAATAGGCACAATCTTTGTGGACCATCAGCTGCGCATCATGCGCTTCACACCTGCTGCCACCCGTACATTGAACCTGATCAATAGCGATGTGGGACGGCCCCTGGGTCACATAGTTACCAATCTGACGAAAGATAGCCAACTGGTACAAAATGCAAAAGCTGTTCTGGACACTCTGGTTCCCAAAGAGATCGACGTGCAGACTCAGGATGGCGGGTGGTACTCGATGCGTATTCTGCCGTATCGCACTCTGGAAAACGTGGTCGAGGGTGTGGTGATCGCCTTTGTCGACATCACCGAGGTGAAGAAGACCGAAGATGCGCTGCGGGAAACAGAGAAACTGTTCAAATGCCTGTTTGAAAACGCCCTGAACGCCGTGACTATCAACGAGATCGTCCTGGATGCTCAGGGAAAACCAGTTGACTACATAATTCTCCAAGCCAATCCTGCCTTCGAAAAGCACACAGGCTTGCTTGTAGCGAACGTCCTGGGCAAACGGATAACGCAGATTTATCCCGGCACGGATAAAACCGATATCATACAGATTTATGGAAAGGTTGCACTCACCGGAGAACCGGCATCATTTAAAAGATTTTTTGAAAATGTTCGGCGCTGCTACAGCATCAATGCCTACCAGATAGGAAAGGGCCGATTTGCAGTTGTTTTTGAAAAAATGGAGTCAAACAATAATGAACGACCCGAATAAGCGATCAGAAGACGCCTGCCATCCGATCCGTTCTGGAGAATTTCTGCGCGAGCACGCCGAAGAGATCGTCCGGGAAAAGGAAACATCGTCACAAAGAGACCTTGATAGCCTGACGCCAGATGAAGCAAGGCAGATGCTTCATGAACTTCGCGTTCATCAGATCGAGCTGCAGATGCAAAACGAGGAGCTGCGCCGTTCGGAGGAAGAACTGGACAGGGTGCGAGAGCGCTATTTCGACCTGTACAACCTGGCTCCGGTGGGCTATTGCACCATAAGTGAAAATGGTCTGATCCAAGAGGCAAACCTGACCGCAGCCACCTTGCTTGGTGTGTCCCGAAGCGACCTGGTCAAGCAGCCTCTTTCCAGGTTCATCCACAGGAATGATCAGGACATCTACTTTAGTCACAGCAGACGTCTTTTTAAGACCGGCGCGCCACAGGTGTGCGAGCTGCGATTGGAAAAAAGGGATGCATCACTATTCTGGGCGCGGCTGGAAGCGACATCCTGGCAGGATGCGAACGGTGAACAGATATGTCGCGTCGCAGTTAGTGATATCAACGAGCACAAGTTGGCAGAAAAAGAGGTACAAGCCGTCAAAACGCAGATGGAATTTATCCTCGGTGCGACCAAAACCGGGCTGGATATAATCGATGCAAATTTCAATATCCGCTACATCGACCCTGGGTGGAAAAGGGTCTACGGTGATTATGCCGGCCTCAAGTGCTACCAGTATTTCATGGATCGCAATACTCCTTGCCCAGACTGTGGTGTGGCAAAAGCGCTCCGGACCAGGTCCACCATTGTCACTGAAGATGTGCTGCCTAAGGAAAATTCCCGTCCTATTCAGGTTACGACTATTCCATTCCAAAATGATGCCGGTGAGTGGCTTGCGGCCGAGGTCAATGTGGATATCACCGAACGTAAGCGCGCAGTAGAGGAGCTGCGACTGGCCAATAGGAATCTGGAGATTGCCATTGAACAGTCCAAAGAATCGGCCAGAAAGGCCGAGAAAGCCAGTGCTGCAAAAGGCGAATTCCTGGCCAATATGAGCCATGAGATTCGTACTCCCTTGAACGGCGTCATAAGCATGACCGGAATTCTGCTGGACATGGATCTAAATGAGGAGCAGCATGAATATGCGGAAATTGCCCATATCTGCGGCGAGATGCTTCTATCACTCATAAACGACATATTGGACTTCTCCAAGATTGAAGCCCGCAAACTCGATCTAGAAAAGCTGAACTTCGATCTGCGCACTGTTCTGAAAGATACTGTAGACATATTGACCCTGGATGCGAATGAGAAGGGGCTGGAAATGGTCTGTCGAGTTGAGGAAAACGTTCCATCTCGGCTGAGGGGCGATCCTGGAAGACTGCGTCAGATTCTTATCAACCTGGGCAGCAATGCAGTAAAATTTACAGATAATGGAAAGATAGTTGTCCATGCAAGCCTGGAGAGCGAAGACGAACGAACTGCCACAATTCGCTTCTCTGTCAGAGACACGGGCATCGGCATCCCGGCAAATTTGCAGAGTGCTCTCTTCTCACCTTTCACTCAGGTGGACGGTTCAACAACACGCAAATACGGCGGAACTGGTCTCGGGCTTGCCATATCCCGACAGCTCGCCGAGCTGATGGGAGGAAAGATCAGCCTGGAAAGCGAGGACGGCAAAGGTTCTGTCTTCCGGTTCACAGCGGTGTTTGACAAGCATCCGACCAAGTTTGAACTGGAATATGAAGGATTCACCGAAATTGGGGGTGAAGGCGAGAATGAAACCCCTCCCACCAAGCCTGGTATTATAAAGAACGACACGCATAAGATACCCATCCTGATTGTGGAAGATAATCCCGTAAATCAGAGAGTGGCCCAGGTCATGCTAAGAAAGATGGGCCTAGACTCGGATATTGTGGCTAATGGTCTTGAAGCTGTTAATGCGCTCCAAACGATTCCCTACGACCTGGTTCTGATGGACTGCCAAATGCCAGTGATGGACGGTTTCAAAGCCACTCGTGTCATCCGTCAGCAAGGATCGAAGGCGAAAAACCCGCTCATTCCCATCATTGCCATGACTGCCTCCGCTATGCAGGGTGATAGAGATAAGTGCATTGAGGCAGGCATGAACGATTTTATTGCCAAACCTGTCCTGAAAAGAGAACTGGCGAAAGTGATCGCCAAGTGGCTGTCAATAACAGTTGTCTGATCGATAAGATAATCTCCTGGCAGTTTTAATATAGATATTATTACTGGAAAGAAGGCCCGCAATTGAAAGGCAAAGACGATCGATCTGCAGACGGCAAACCTTCGAAAGGCTTTGGAAATCATCTGCGTGAGCGAGCCGAAGAGACCTTCCGGAAAAAGCGATCCCTTCGCCAGAAGGCCAGGAGCCCTTCTCGTTCCATGAAATCCGACCGATGCGCGTCAGACCAAGATGGTGATTATGACGAGAAAAATCGCATCGAACTTACCATTGCCAGATATGGACGTGATGATCCAATTCTGATTCGACGTTTCCAGTCTGCTCCGGAGAGATGAGGTACGTGAAAAGGAATGTTACCAAAGTTCTTCTAATTGAAGATAATGAGATCGATGCAAAGCTCATCAAAGCGTATTTAAAAGATGCACCCTGCCGCGAAGAGAATGAAGCATCTCCCATAGCGTTTGATTTGACGGTAAAGAACAGTCTCTCATCTGGGCAGGAATTCCTCAGCACAAGTGATGTGGATGCCGTGCTACTGGACCTGAATCTGCCCGATAGCTTCGGGCTGGATACGTTTTTTAATATTTATAAAAATAAACCAAAAATACCTATTTTAATCCTGACCGGACTATCCGACAGGGAATTGGCGGTAAGAGCGGTCAGGGAAGGAGCAGGAGACTTCCTGGTGAAAGGAGAGGTCGACGACCGACTGCTTCGCCGTTCCATCAGCTATGCCATCGAGCGCAAAAAATCAGAGGAGGCCCTTCTCTCTGCCCAGAACAATCTGGAGAAGAAGATCAACGAAAGGACAATGGAGCTGAAGGAGAGGTATGATGAGATCGAACAGCTGCTTTGTGCCATCTCTCACGACCTCATTCTGCCCCTGGTTACAATCAAGGGATTTTTAGGCTATCTCAAGAAAGATATCGCTTCCGGCGGCAGGCAGAGAATTGAGATCGATCTCGGTCTGATCGGTGACGCTGTTGAGAGAATGGAAGGCCTTTTGATCAGGGCCCTGGATGTATCGAGCATCGGCAAGCTATCCGGAAGGAGAGAGAAGGTGTCCTACGGTGAGATTGTTGAGGAGGCCTTGAGTCTGATGACTGACAAGATCAATGCCAATAAGGTCAGCATTGCCATTGCCAGCGACCTTCCCATGGTGAATGTGGATCGAGCCAGGATTGTGGATGTCCTGGTGAGTCTGATTGAGAATTGCATCCGGCATAAAAGCAATGCCAGGCAGCTCAAGATCGAGATCGGTTACCTGGAAAAAGAAGAGGAGATAGTCTTCTTTGTCAGGGATAACGGCACAGGCATAGATCCTAAATCTCAGAAAGACATATTCAGCTTATTTTACAGAGATGGCGAAGCGGAGAATTCCCACGCGAGACTTGCTCTCTCTCGCAGGATTATCGAGGTTCATGGCGGCAGAATGTGGATCGATTCGACTTTGAGAGAATCTTGCGCCGTGTATTTCACGCTTCCCGAGAGCCTCTCTCAGTAGATAAAGCCAATCAAATCCCTTTTTATCCCTGCAGAGACTACCAATTATCCGGAGAATTGCAAGGATGAATAGCAAGGTCTATTTTGCCGGGGTCAGGGCGAGAAGCATAAAAGACAACAAGCAAAACAGGATAATGAGCCTCTTCGATGCGGCTGGCTTTGATGAGGTTGTGCAGAAAGGAGACATCACCGCCATAAAGATTCATTTCGGAGAGAGAGGAAACGACACATATGTGAATCCGATCCTGGTCCGGCCCATCGCAGAGCGGGTTCGGTCCCGAGGAGGCAGGCCGTTTCTTACCGATACGAACACGCTCTACGGAGGCGGGCGATCCAATAGCGTAGATCATCTGCAAACTGCTGCCGAGCACGGGTTCACTCCGTCTGTGGCCGGGGCTCCGGTCATCATTGCCGACGGCCTGCGAGGGGACAATTTCCGGGAGGTGGCAATCGATGGAAAGCATTTCCGACATGCCAAGATCGCCGGTGAGATCGCCTCTTCCGACAGCATGATAGTAGTATCCCACTTTAAAGCCCACCTGCCTGCGGGCTTTGGCGGCGCAATCAAGAACCTGGGGATGGGATGCGCTCCACCCCTCGGCAAAGCGGAGCAGCACAGCACCAGGCCCATATTCAACGCCGATCTGTGCATCGGATGCCGCTCCTGCATGGACGGCTGCCCGCAGGGGGCGATCGCAGTTGAGAAGAAGATCTCGGCGATCAGCTACGATCGGTGCACAGGCTGCGGCAAATGCCTGCGGGTCTGCCCGACTCATGCTCTTGATTTCGACTGGTTTGTGGAGGTCCCGCCATTTATGGAGAGGATGACCGAGTATGGCAGAGGAGCAATCCTGGGAAAGGAGAACCGGGTGGGCTTCTTTAACTTCCTTCTCAATATCACCCCGGACTGTGACTGTGTGCCCTGGAGCGATGCTCCCATTGTGCCGGACATCGGCATCCTGGCCTCGCGCGATCCGGTGGCCATAGATCAGGCGAGCTACGATCTGGTCAACCATCAGATGGGCATCACAAACTCGCTCCTGGAGAGAAATCATGATCCAGGAAAGGACAAATTCCTGGGCGTCTGGGAGAGCACGCTTGGAAACATCCAGATCGACTACGGGGAGAAGATTGGCCTAGGAAATAAAGGCTACGATTTAATTGAAATTTGAAAAAGGAGGAAAAAATGAAGGTAGTGGCATTCAACGGCAGCCCCCGCAGGGATGGCAATACTGCAACCCTATTGGGCGTTGTCCTCAAAGAGCTCTATGAACAGGGCATAGAGACGGAGCTGGTGCACCTGAAAGGTCCCATCTCCGGCTGCATCGCCTGCAACAAATGCTTTGAGAAGCAGAACGGCAGATGCACACGGGATAAGGATATAGCAAATCTGTGCATCCAGAAAATGACGGAAGCAGACGGAATCATTCTGGGCTCGCCCACCTACTTTGCCGATCTCACGCCCGAGCTTAAGGCGCTCATCGACCGGTCAGGGTTTGTGGCCAAGGCCAACGGGGATCTCTTTAAGCGCAAGGTGGGAGCGGCGGTGGTGGCAGTGCGCCGGGCCGGTGCCATTCACGTCTTCGACTCCATTAACCACTTCTTCCTCATCAGCCAGATGATCATCGCCGGATCGAGTTACTGGAATATCGGCCTGGGCCTCGCAGAAAAGGATGTGGAAAGGGATGAAGAGGCTGTCCAGACCATGAAGGTCCTGGGGCAGAACATGGGCTGGCTCTTAAAAAAGATCAGAGACTAATGGTGCTGATGAGCCTGGTGTATCAGAGCATAGCGACAATCAATCTTGCGCTGCAACTGGTTCTCGTTGCCGCCCTTGGATTTGCGGTCTTCCTGGCCAAAAGGAGAAGCTTCCAGAGGCATTGCTTCGTCCTCCGATTGGCGGTGGTTACCCAGATTGTCTCCGTTATGGCAATGATGTCCCCGGCCATGGTCGGGATCCTCGAGCCGAGCAGACCCAATGGTCTTTTTCAAGCGGAGGTATTGCTCCACCACATCCTGGGCCTGGCTGTGATAATGCTCTGGATCTACATTAGCCTGGTCTTTCTGGGAAGATTGAAGGCCCGAATTGCTTTCAGAAAGGCAATGCAGGCGACGGCTGGAATATGGGTGGTCTCCTTTATCCTGGGGCTACATATCTACCTGAGGCTCTACTACTGAATTGCGGCATCTGCAGCATTACTCTACCCACTCATAGCCGGGATGCTTGATCCGGTTAAAATTGCGGATCAGCTCTGCAGCATCCTTCCGGCTGAACTCGGCCTGCATAATCTTGGTACAGACGAAGCGCAGGGCAGACTTCTGCGCCACCACCTCCGGGCAGTCGTCCGGCCTTGCTGCCAGGCCGTAGGATTCGAATAGATGCTCTCCCTCGCTCAGATGAGCACCTTTGCCCCATCTTCCGAACATCTCCGCTGCCTGATCCAAAAGACGCTGATCAAAAGCCTCAGGGAGCATAATGCCCTGCAGCTGCTGCAAGAATTCATCCCGATTCATGATAATCGCCCAGTTCAATGCATAATAATAGTGCTTTCCTGCCCGTTAAGCTTTGCCTTTTACACAAAAAAAATTGAGACCTCGGCGAGGTCTCTTTGTGCTGAATGCGATATCGAGAGCATTCCGCAGGCAGCTAGTACGGAATGGCCGTGGTATAAACAGTAGTGGCGGGAGGCACATTGATGATCTTGGCTACCCCTCTTGGAAAGTCCATGGTCTTCTCGTAGTTGTTCATGCCGTCAAAGATGCGAATGGTGTGCTTCATGCCGCCCACAACTGAGAATCTGAAGACCCCATCGACTGCATCCCCGCTAGTGCCTTCTTTGCCAACCATGACGCCGTCAACGTAGACATCGTAGCCTTTCATCGTCGTCTGAATCGTTACAGGAGTGTCACCTACTGCGGTTGTCTGCGGCGGATAGGATGTGCCGTATGTCTGGTAGGATGTGGATACAGTTGTTGTGGTCCGTCCCAGTCCGCCGGCAGGGATCTGTCCTGCATAGGGCTGATTGGACGCGGGCGGGTAGGAAGCAGACTGCATATTGGAAGATGGCGGCATTTGGCTTGCGGCCGATGCCGGGCTGGAAGCGGGGATCTGGCTTGCGGGTGGAGCCTGGCTGATCACATCAATGACGATAGTATTGCTGGGCTGGTTGTTCTGAACAAAGAGCAGGATGTGCCTGCCAACCTTATCTGCCAGGTAATTGAGGCTGTTGTAGCCCGCGAAGAAATTGACTCTCTTGCTGGTTACGTTCACGGTATCCGTCTGGGTGATCTCGTAGTAATCGGCCTGTCCTCCCGCGGGAGCAAAGGCGACAAACTGCAGGCCGGTTCCAACCGGGACTATGGCGTATGCCGTCCAATCCATGCCCTTCTGGATCCACAGCTCATTTCCCCTCGCCACAGAGACGGCTGACTGGTACTGGGTATAAGAAACCTCTTTGCCGCTGCCGAAATAGATATGGGTGGGCATCTTATGTGTGACATCGATTTTCACCGGGCTGAAGCCGACCACCGGCACGCTGGTGTTGATGTAGAACTCGGAGAGGAAGGATGAGGCACTGCTGGTGTTCTCAAACTCCGGGCCAAACCAGGGAACGCTCATCTCCGTATCTGCGCCGCCGATGCCAAACAGGCTGTTTACGTAGTCTTCGCTAAACGCTCCAGTCAATCCAATGGACTGCTGCATGGAAAAGCCCTGCGCACCTATTGCGCTTGCTGCTCCTGCAGAAAGGATCAGGGTCATAAGACATAAGCATAAGCAATTGAATCTCAATTATTACACCTCACTGGCCGCTATGTTGGCGATATGTTATTTAGCTTTAAGTATCCTCTGACCCTCACCTGAACATCATGGGAATCCCTGGCGATGCCAGAATTTCCCTGCAAAATAAGACAAAATAAGAGAAAAAAAAGAAAAATTGATCTAAGAATCCTAGACCCTGAGCCGGGCTTGCCCCAATCCTCAGTATGTGGCCTCAATGCTCCATTTATTCAGCTTGCCTGTGTCTCTGCTCGCCAGATCTCTTATCTTGAGCGTCCATTTTCCCTTGATGGATTGGCCGAGAAGGGGCACCAAAGATGCAGTTGATTTGGAGTCATAATTTTTCACAAGACCCTTCTTGCCGATGCCGGTGCGGTTATGCAGAATGGCTCTCTTGCCGCCGGGAGAGGTGAGCTCCACCCTCAGGTTTGAGATGTTATTGTGGCTAATGTCAACACTGACCACCAATTGCTTCACCTTGCCATCCTGGTCCAGCAGAATTGCATTGTCAAGGCCCGCGGAATTGTTGTCAGGGATAGCTGCGCCGGATACAGATGATCCTTTAGCCACGTGATCGGTTTTTTCCTGCCCGACCACAAATGCCACTGCCCGCCCAGGCTCGCCGATATTTGATATGGTCAGCCCGGAATCCGATCCATCCCATAAAACCGTAGAAGGCCTTGTGGCATGGCTAAGGGCCACACCCACCATCTTTCCGAAGAGGTCCTTTTCGTCGCCCATGCTGCGGTTGGTCTCCAGATCCAGGCTTCCGTCAGCCTGCAATAGCCCGCACTGGTAGTGCTTGGTGGCTGAGCCTCCCTGCCATTCATTTGAGCCCAGGGTATCGCAGTGATAGACGGCAAGGCCGCTGGCGGGAATTGATGCGTCCAGGTCCAACTTGGAGCGGTTCTCAACCAGGAAGTACTCATTTAGCTTTCCGGTCTCGTAGATCATTATCGTGCCGTAATCGCCATGGTCGGCCTGATACTGGCCGGGCTTGTTCAGGCGAACTGTCTTGTCGCACCAGCCGACAAGGTTTCGCAGGAAAGCGCATACGGGAGAAGGAGTCCTGCCATCATCGTTGTGGTTGCCTGCGCTCATCAGGCAGAAGTAGCCCAGGCCCGCGCTCTTCTCAAAGTCGCCGTCCCGATTGCCGTAATCATAGAGGTCCGGCCAGCGGCAGAGCATATGGCCGCTCTCGTGACAGAATGTTCCGATGGATAGGTCCTCTTTGCTCCGGCCCATGCTGGAGAGCATATAAAAGTTGGTCTTCATATTGCCGTACTTGAGGTCAATGATGTAGTTGTGCGGCCAGAGCTCTCCCAGGTACTGGGTCTGTCCGGCATAAAGAAAGCTCATGGCGTCTATTATCCCCACTCCCCGCGAGTCGAACTTCTCCAGATTGAGGCCACCGCTGACCGCCAGGTCAAGAGCTTCTTTCACCAGCAGGTTTTCCGTGTAATACTGACGGTTGCGGCTCAGGGTAATGGGACCTACCACCTCGCTCGTGTAATCCAGCTTGCCGCTGGACATGAGGCGGAAATACTCCCTCACCGAGCAGAAGTTTCCATTCTCATGGTAGTCCTTGCCATTGAGCAGGGCCTCCACATCCTCCTTTGTGACGGTGCTCTTCACATCTTTGAACTGTACTAGAACCGTCAGGCCCTTGATTTCGCCCTCGCTCACCCTCCGTCCTTCCAGCAGTCCCTTTTCCGCTCCGAAGGTGCGCAGGTTCAGGCTGGGCTTGAAGGAGGATGCAGGAGGGTTCATCTTGGCATACCTATCCTCGAATTTGCGGTTTCTGACCTCTTCAGATTCCTTGAAGTGGCGGCGCACTGCCTCGGGCGGACTCTGGGACAGATCCACCCCGCTGGAGACGAACTCGCCCGCAATCAGGAGGGCATAGCAGTACAGTCCATGGTCCTGGTCGTAAACCACGGAATAGCCATCCATATTCTCATATCGGGAATAGAACTCATCACCGTAGACTCTCAGTTGTACCTCTGGACCCTTCTCCTGTGGGAAGGACAGGAACTCTCCAAATATCGAACTCATCAGATCAACCTCGCAGGCGCGTTCGAAGCGACGCACGTTGTCCTCGCTATATTCAACTAACTATATAATGATTTCACCAAGGCTATGTATTCTAGTCGAGCAAAGGCAGGAAGATTCCGCGAATAAAAATAAGAGATCAGTTTATAAACCCAGCTCATTTGCCCTGGCGAAAGCAGCTTCAGATTCGGCGGTCCTTCCGAGTACTCCGAGAGCAATGCATTTGTTGTACCAGGCCATGGCAAGGCCGGGATCCAGCTTTGTGGCCTCATCAAGAGATATGACTGCCTCTTCATAATTGCCCTGGTAAGCAAGAGCTGTGCCTCTGTTGTACCAGGCTATGGCACATTCAGGGTCCAATCGAATAGCCGCATCGCATGCCTTGACGGCATCCTCAAAATTGCCCTGGCTATAGAGGGCATTTCCTTTGTTGTTCCAGGCATTGGCGTTGTTTGGATCCAGCCGGATGGCTTCATCATAGGCTTTGATAGCCTCTTCGTACCGGTCCAGTTTCTCGAGGGCAATGCCTTTGTTGTACCAGGCCTTAACATGGTCAGGCTGCAGCCTGATAGCCTCATCGTAAGCCTGGATAGCTTCATCGTGCCTTCCCAGATCATCGAGTGCAATGCCTTTGTTGTTCCAAGCTCTGATGAAATTGGGGTCGAGCCTGATAGCTTCGTCATAAGCCTGGATGGCCTCTTCGAACTTATCCTGACCATAGAGAGCAACACCATTATTTACCCAATCGATTGCCGTCTGCTGCCCGTAAACCGGTGCCACCAGCAGCAGACTCATAACTGCTACCAGGAATAACCTCATAGGTTCTAAGAAGTTTTTGCAGGATATACGGTTATCGATTGGGCGAAAAATATCAAAAAAGAAATTGTAGTCGATCATTTAAACGGGACCAGACAGCCTTACATCATTTACTCTTACCACCGGCGATGGTGGAGTTCCGGTAATCAGGTAAACGTCATCGGGATAATCGTATTGGCTGTTGCCATTGATATCGACATACATAACGCTGGGCTGGGTTGGAATGGTAATTACGCCCGCGAGTCCCGTCGCGGTTATTGGATTGGGGTTGTTGGGCAGCCAAGGATTGGCAAATGCATTCGGCAAGTCCGGATCTGAATTGCCTACCTTCGATCCAGCTGGCAATCCGGCAACTTCTGTAAGTCTGACATCATTGGTAGCTGTAAGTGTTCCTGGAATGACGGGTCCTGGGTGGAGGTAAACGGGATCATCCAAATCATGCCCGGGACCGCCATGAGAATTCACCCACGCTATTGTGGCTGTCGGAATACTCGCACTTAATGGTTTTAGCCGCATGCCTATGTCATTATCTTGAGGTGTTACTTTAGATCCTGCCGCAAGATACCCGAACGGCGTAAGCCTAACATCATTTGCAAGTACCACTCCAGGAGAGCCTGCTGCAAATCCTTGGTGCAAATAGACGACATCTGTATCATCATATCCATTTACAACGCCCGTCTCCCAATAACCCAACGAAAAATAGGTAGGTGGATTTGCCGGGGGGGCATAAGCACGAAGCGGCGCCCCAAAATCACTATCGTACGACGTCACCTTAGTTCCAAATGGATATTGAGACGCGCCTGCCATACCGAGCATCATTATTAAGCAAAAGGCAATTGCCAGAATTTTCATAATATCCCTCGCCATACATAGCAATATTTTTTCAATCGACACAGATAACTTAAAAGATAAATACCTTGGCACTTGGCCAAATTTTGTGAAAAATAGACCAATTGAAATCGCAAAAAAATATAGATATCACATCCCAGATACTATTTTATCCCCTTTTTCATGGCTTCTCTTGCCAGCCGGATGGCGCAAAGCTCCGAGCACATGGTGCAGGTGTCCGTCTCCACCCCTCGCCTGTGCCTGATTTGCCTTGCCAGGACTGGATTAATGGCGGCATTGAATTGCCCGTTCCAATCCAGCTCGGCGCGGGCACGGGCCATCTGCAGATCCTGGGCCCTGGCCCTCTCCCGCACGCCCGGGCGGGTGAGGTCCGCGGCATGGGCGGCGATCCTTGTAACATAAGTGCCCTCGATCACATCATCGGTGGTGGGCAGGTCCAGATGCTCGGAGGGAGTGGTGGCGCAGAGGAAGTCAGCTCCTGCCATTCCCGCAATCACTCCGCCCATAGCCGCAGTGATGTGGTCATATCCGGGAGCGATGTCTGTGACCAGCGGCCCCAGCAGGTACAGAGGCGCGCCGTCGGTCAGATGCTTCATCGCCCTGACGCTTGTCTCGATCTCGTCCGCTGGCACATGCCCGGGCCCTTCTACCATGGCCTGCACTCCGGCGGCACGGGCCCTCTTGACCAGCTCGCCCAGCATGATGAACTCCATGTATTTCGCCCGGTCGGAAGCATCCTCGATGCAGCCTGGCCGCAGGCCGTCGCCCAAAGAGAGAGTCAGGTCGTATTCTTTGGCGATCTCCAGCAGATAATCGTACTCCGAGTAGTAGGGATTGTCCTCGCCGGTCTCGCTGATGTACTTCATGGTCAGTGAGCCGCCCCTGCTGACCACGCCCATCACACGCGGATCGAGGCGCAGCCTCTCCAGAGAGTTCTTGTTGACGCCCACATGGACGGTCACAAAGTCCACCCCGTCTTTGGCATGCTTTTCCAGGGCGTTGAACATACCCTGGCTCGTCAGATCCTTTTTAACGGCGGCATTGTAGATGGGAACCGATCCCACGGGAATTTTGACCGCGTCCAGAATCATCCTCCGCACCGCGTCGAGATCCCCGCCCGTGGACAGGTCCATCACCGCGTCCGCGCCCGCAGCCACGGCAGCAAGCGCTTTTTCCACCTCGCCTTTGGGGTTGTCCAGGTTCTGCGATGTGCCCACGTTTACATTGACCTTGGTGGTGAGCATCTCGCCCACACCGGTGGGCACCAGAGCCTGCCGGAGGATGTTTCGCGGTATCACAACCCGACCTGCTGCCACCAGACCGGCCAGCTTTTCCGGTTCTATTCCCTCACGTCTGGCCACGGCCTCGATCTCGCCGGGCACACGTCCTCTCTTGGCCTCTTGCATCAGCGTCATTAATACCAACTAATATATCGTAGAAGTTAGGAGTTGTTTTCATGGTTGAAGTGCATAAGGTTAGCGGTGCGGCCTTCGATGGCAATGTCTACCTGGTCCTGGACAAGAAACCCATTCTGGTGGATGCAGGCATGATGGCAGGCCCGACCCTCAGGAATATCAAGAAATATATCGACCCCAGCAAGATCGAGATGATCGTCCTCACTCACTGCCACCATGACCACTCCGGCGCGGCTCCTGAGCTTTTAAAGGCCACAGGGGCGCGGCTCCTCCTGAGCGAGAAGGAGGTGGGCGCAGTAGGCGATGACCTTGCGTCCGTTGCCTATCTCTTCGGCCAGCAGGCACCGGAGTACAGGGTAGATGAGACGCTCAAGGAGGGCATGGTCCTCGATATCGGCGAATGGAAGCTGCATGTCATGGAGACTCCCGGCCACTCCCTGGGCAGCCTCTGCCTTTACGAGGAAAAGGAAAAGGTCCTCTTCTCCGGAGACACCGTATTTCCGGACGGAAACATCGGCAGGACTGATATGTACGGAGGCGATACGCCGGAGCTGGTCAAGTCCATTGAGCGGCTGACAAAGCTGGATGTGAAGACGATGTATCCCGGGCACATGGAGATCACTAGCAGGGATGTCAACCGCCAGATACAGCTGAGCCTGAGGTTCGCGAAGAGCATTTAGCAAAAGGAAAAGAGATCAGACAAGAGGCAGCAAGAGAGCAGCCCGGCGGATGGTCAACCTTGTGCAACCGCTTCCGCCACTCTTTTCCTGGCCAGATCATCTTTCATCTCGAATATTTTATCCGCTTCCTGCTGGAGCAAGCTCCGGGAGTCATTAGGATATTTTGATAGATCGTAAACCACCGCGAACATCTCTACATACGGGTTTTCTCGCCGCCAGAGAAGAGGATCGAGCAGCTTTGAGGCGACATGCTGCCGTTTGTCTGAGGTGCTGGAGTTGGCATGGCTGATAATCTGTATCAGCCTGTTATTATTATTGGGAGACATATCGCTGTGGATTGTGATTCCATCCAGCTTAATCGATCGGGGTCGGGTCAATTATACAGCCCATCCGATGGGATCATCTGGCGAATCCAGATAGCACAGATCGAGGCTTCCCCGTATTTGCTGGATATTATAGCGTTCATAATAATCCAACTTAAACGGCCAGTACTCAAAGTCTTCGATGGCCCTCAAAGAACTGATCTGATTGATCGTTTGCCCTCCATCGGTTATGCGTCCATCCTCTGTTATATACAGGCTAACCGGAGCACCCATCCAATCGAGATAGGGGGTTGTTACCTTTATGGCATTTTTTCGGACCGAGAAGCATTCTATGCTGCCGCAAATCGCCTTTTCTATCTTCGCGAAAAGAGCTTCTTGATCACTATTCATAAGAACTCCTCTAATCCTTTCTGCACGGCTTCATCAAGAAATAGTTTGGGGTTAAGAGACACGAATACACCTCCTAATAAAAATAATTACAGTTTTGCCGGTGAATTGAGCAAGCCTTGAAGTCGGTCTCGCTCAAGGCCCAATAGTCACAGTTTTATAGTTTTGAGACCCATATATTCCTGGTGAAATAGAAGATGTTCAAACTCATCAAGAAGATAATCAAAATAAAGCTATTCGTGATCGGCTTGCTGGCCCTCCTTTGGTTCATGAAGAAGAAACACAATCGCGACCGCGATGAAGAGGACTAAACGCTGATTTCGCAGCCGAATTTTGCAGCAGAGTGCCGCAACCGAATTTCTGCAACCGGCCCAGCGCGCAGGAGCGCTCCTGGACAAAAAGCAAATCCTGCCTGGGATCGGATCACAGTGCGACCCCAGCAATGTTCCCAGTAATATCCCACGAAACCTTTTTTGCCTGGAACCTCCGGGAGATGCAGGCAGTTATTATCCACCGGCCCCTGAATTGATCGGGCCTGATGAATCGCAAAAGGCATCGGAAGGCTGCAAGCAGCAAGCATAACTGACCGTAAGAAGAGTCTAAGAGTGTGCCGTGAAAATGAAGTCAAAACAGTCCCTTGTTATGGAACCGGAAGCAATGTCTATGATCGAAAAAAATGATCTCAAAGCCAGGGAAGCAAAGGCCATCATCCAGACCTACGCCCGTCAGGATGTGGTTCTCGTGCGGGGCAGCGGCCTTCGCGTCTGGGACTCGGATGGAAAAGAGTTCCTCGACTTTGTGGCCGGCATCGCCGTAAACAACATCGGCCACTGCCACCCGGCAGTAGCCAGGGCCATATCTCAGCAGGCTGAGCGGCTCATCCACACCTCCAACCTCTACTACACGGAAAATCAGGTGCTACTGGCGGAAGAACTGAAAGCACTCTCCGGCATGGACCGGGCCTACTTCTGCAACTCCGGCGCGGAGAGCGTGGAGGCGGCTCTCAAGCTGACCCGCAGGGCGACCGGCAAGTCGAAGATCGTAGCCGCAGAGCGGGCCTTTCATGGCCGCACCCTGGGCGCTTTGGGCAGCACCTACAAATCGGTCTACCGCGAGCCATTCCGGCCACTGAATGAAGCTGCCTTTGTTCCCTACAACGACATCGAAGCCCTCAAGGCCGCGGTGACTCCAGATACGGGCGCAGTCATCCTGGAGCCGGTGCAGGGAGAAGCAGGCGTCTATGTGGCCGATACGGAATATCTGCGCGCCGCCAGGCAGATCTGCGACGACAGGGGAGCTCTGCTCATATTCGATGAGGTCCAGACCGGCTTTGGCCGCACCGGAAAGTGGTTTGGCAAAGAGCATTCAGCGGTTATGCCGGACATCATGACCCTGGCCAAAGCCATGGCTGGGGGCCTGCCCATCGGCGCCATGTTAGCCCGCGGCCCAGCCGCCGAAGCCTTCCAGAAGGGCGACCACGGCTCGACCTTTGCAGGCGGCCCGCTCATCTGCGCTGCCGCTCTGGCCAGCATTCAGGTTATAAAAGATGAGAAACTGGTGGAGAGATCTGAGGAGATGGGAGCATACCTGAAGAGCCAGCTGGCTAAGCTTGCGCCCCGGGAGGTCCGCGGCCTGGGATTGATGGTGGGCGTTGACCTGGACGCCGACTGCAAGGCTCTGGTGGGAGCGGCTCTGGAGAAAGGGGTTCTGCTCAACAGCACCGGCGAGCACACCCTGCGCTTTGTACCACCTCTGGTTGTAGGAAAAGATGAGATCGACAGAATGGTGAGCGTCATTGAGCAGTCACTCTGAATCCTGGAGGAGATCGCTTCTGCGGCCCGTCCTGAGCAAGCTCAAGCCATACGTGGCAGGCAAGGGCTTTCTGGAGATCTCCCGCAAATACGGCCTAAAGCCGGAAACGATAATCAAGCTGGGAAGCAATGAGAATCCCTACGGCCCCAGCCCCAAGGTGGCGGAGGCCATGGCCGCAGTCTCGCCTGAAAGGTACCCGGAACCGGAGGAGCTGATTGCGGGTATCGCCGCCTACACCGGCTTTCCAGAGGAGATGATAATCATAGGAGCGGGCATGGATGGCGTCATGGACACCCTGACCCGCCTCTTCCTGGATACTGGAGACCGGACATTCATTCCCACTCCGACCTTCAGCTACTACGAGATCCTGACCGTCACCGCTGGTGCTACGCCCGTCCTCTCGCCCCGAGGGTCAGATTTCAAGGCACCCGAATCGATTCCGCCGGGCACAAAGATGGCCTTTCTCTGCTCGCCAAACAACCCAACCGGCAATGTGATCAGCGAGGATGAGGTATGCGCTCTGCTGGATAGCACAGAGGCGATTGTGTTTCTGGATGAGGCCTATGTGGAATTTGCCGACAAGAGTCTCATCCGGCTTGTGGAGCAATACGACAACCTGATTGTGGGCCGGACACTGTCCAAGGCCTTTGGCCTGGCAGGAATGCGCCTGGGCTATGCCATAGCCCCGGAGTGGATTGCAGACCAATATCGGAGAGCTGCGCCGCCTTTCTATGCAATCAGCTGTGCATCCGTTGCCGCCGGGACTGCCGCCCTCTCAGATCTGCCATTCATGCGCCGCGCTGCAGAAAAGATTCGATCGGAGCGGGAGAGGCTGCAAAAGGCCACGGGAGCGCACCCCTCTCAGGCCAACTTCCTTTACTTAGAGACCAGTCAGGACTCCCGAGAATATGTAGAACGATTTCTCAGCAAAGGCATAATCATTCGGGATTGCCGCTCCTTTTGGGGCGCGGGCGAGAATCATGTCCGGGTTACCGTGGGAACGCCTTCAGAGAACGACCGCTTCCTCTCCGCCTTTCAGGAAATATGAAAATAGCGCTGACAGGAACTCCCGGCACCGGAAAGACCACCATTGCCGCCCTCCTGCCCTATCGGGCGATCGATATAAATTGCCTGGTGAAGGGGGGCATGAATCTTGGCAAAGACCCGGACCGTGGCTGCCTGGAAGCGGACATGGATGCTCTGGCAGCCTGCCTAGCGGAGCTAAACAGCTGCAAGGAGACGGTAATCCTGGAGGGCCATTTCTCTCATCACTTCGCAGACCGGGCCATAGTCCTGCGGCTGGCGCCCTCAGACCTCAGGTCCCGTCTGGAGGCACGGGGCTACTCTGCTTCTAAAATCCAGGAGAACCTGGAAGCTGAAGCGCTTGATGTCATCCTGGTAGAAGCGGCAGAGCTCTGCCCCAGGGTAGATGAGATTGATACCACAGGAAAGAGCCCCCAACAGGTGGCTGAGATGGTGATAGAGATAATCGAGGGAAGGCTGCACCATCCAGCCGGCCAGGTGGACTGGCTCATGGAATTTTTCGGCTGAATTCGCTAGCTTGGTGCGTATCCGGTCTTTGCCCGGGACAAGGGCTGCTCTGATGCAAGCGCCATCTTGCTCCGGTCGCAAGCCTCCAGGAGGTATCCTATTCGACCGGCAGCCTTTTCCAGAAAGCTGAGGCTTTGCGCGCCGCTGACCTCTGCACAGGCAACTACCACGGCTCCTTTTGCCTCGCCAGCATATGCAATGGGCGACGAGATCCATTTGCGATTCTGGTCAGGTTCGATTCTGTGGGCGCGGGGAGCGACGAGAAGAATGCTCGATTCCCTTCCACTGATAAATTCGATCAGGTCTTCCACAGATCCGTGCAGCGCCCGCAGCACCAGGCCCCTGCCGCTTGCCTCCCTGAGGAATATCCCTCCGATCTGCGCGTCTTCCAGGCCCGTGATGAGGTAATCCAGCGCCTCGGAGAGCTTTTTGTCCGCATCATCTGAGGGCGTCAGGCAGGTCTGCATTATGCCGTCGATGGCGGCAAGCTCCCGGTTAGCCTGCGTTATTTCAATCTCCCTCTCTTTTCGTTCAGTAATGTCCAGGAGGTTTCCGAGCATTGCCCTCTTTCCCTCATACTCGATGGGGACCGTCCGAAACTCAATCCACCGGCAAGTGCCGTCCTTGCGCAGCACCTTGGACTCATAAACGGGTATGTCCGATGAAGCGCCGCGCTGCAATATGGTTACACAATGCATGTCGTCGGGCTTCACCAGCTGCCAGAAAGGCAGGCCGAGCAGGCTCTGGGCAGAGCAGCCGAAGATCTCGCCCAACTTGGGATTAACAAGCTTAAAGCCGCCGTCCTGAAGGATATAGATGCCAGCAAGAGCGTTCTCCACAATATTTCGGTGAATTCTCTCCGATCGCTCGATCTGGCCGCGCATTGCTCTCTCGTTGCTCTTGAATCTGGCCTCCAAAATCAGGTTCTCGAAGACATAAGGCAGGCTCTTAAAGCTTTCCAGGCTCTTGACCACATATTTGGTGGCCCGGTTCTCGAAGGCGACGACAGCCATCTCTGTGGTGCCGTGGCCGGAGACCATCACCACTGGAATATCCTGATCGAGCTTTCTGATCCTCACCAGAACATCAAGGCCGCCAATGCCAGGCAGGACCAGGTCCACGGAAATCAGGTCATACGCAATGGCGGCAATCATCCTCAGGCCTTCTTCTCCGGAGGATGCAAAGTCCAGAAAGAATTCATCATGCCTTCTAAAGCCCATTCTAATCAGATCGGCATGTTCCGGATCATCTTCGATAATCAGTATGCGAAATCCTGCCATGTGAATCTTTTCCTGCTCAAAATAGGATAAGGATTTGCATATTTCTATCTTTCTGCCTGCCGCCATAGATTTAATAGCCAATAAATTCATAAAGCGGAGACGATGAGACCATGCATTGCCCTCTTATTCCTGGCTCTGGTCGCTTCCTGCCAGGCCGAGACACTGGTTGTCGATCCTGGCGAATCAGGAGATGCCAAGACGCTTTACACCGCAATCTATCAGGCAAATCGCGGTGATACGATTCTGATCCAGCCAGGAAATTATGCCGGCGCCGTTGTCGACAAGAGCCTGAATATCACTGCAATAAACCAGGTGACAATAGACGGATCGCTTGACATAAATGCGCCCGGATGCAGGGTGTCCGGCCTTATCATAAAGCCCCGTGGAAAAGATGTTGCAGTAAGTCTGGCCGGCTCGGACAATCATCTTGATGGCTGCACCATAACCGGCATCGCGACGGCAATCAAAGTCACCGGTGAGAATAATTCCATAGCCGATTGCCGCATCGATTCGCCTCAGGGGGTGGAGATATTTGGCGAGAATAATGAAGTTGTGCGCAGCGCCATATCGGCAAGCACTGCCATTAGAATAAACCGCACGGCAGGGGGCAATATATCCGATTGCCAAATCTCAGCTTTGCAGGGCATATTGATAGAAGACTCCCGCAGGATTACGGCTACCAATAACACATTATCAGGAACCGGGTTTGGCGTGGTGCTCACTCGATCCCAAAGCAATAATGTTTCATATAACCGCTTTTCCAGCGGATTTGTGAGCGCTCTTGATGTTGCCGATTCTGCCGGAAATAATCTGACCAACAACCACATAACTGGGGCAAAGGTCGGCATAAGCCTCAGGGGATCGCAAAGCTGCAACGTCACCAATAACGTCTGCGAGAGAAACGAGCGGGCAGGAATATTTGCCGAAGGATCCGGCCAGAACTATCTGGCTGAGAATAATCTCTCCCAGAACGGCAACGGCATCCTTCTTCAGGGCTCTGCGGAAAACAATCTCCTCTCGAACCGTGCACATGGCAATGTCTATGGAATCTCTTTGCGCGGCAGTAAAAGGAATATTCTGAGAGGTAACCACCTCAGGGAGAACTCTTACAATCTGCGCATCGATTCCGGCCAGGGCCAATCCGGGTCATCACACTATGATTTCTATCTGCAGGATATCGATTCCAGCAATCTTTTGGATGGCAAGCCAGTCTGCTATCTGATAGGCAAGGCAGATCTTCTGGCTCCGGAAGACTGCGGCTTCTTGATGCTGGTGTCCTGCAAAAATATCACCGCCGCAAACTTGACACTGAGCAATTGCAGCGCCAGCGTGATGCTGGTCAATTCTGCCAAGTGCAATATCAAGAACTGCAGCATTGCGCGATCGGAAATTGGCTGCTACCTCGTGGACAGTCTCGCCTGCACTGCGACCCAAATCCAGGCTCGGGACTGCACGACCGGCTTTAAGGCCGAATCATCTTCCTGGAGCCAGTTTTCCTACTGCCAGGCTCGTAATTGCTCTGCTGATGGATTTCGTGCCGAAGACGGCCAGGGTCTAGTCCTTTTGGCCTGCAAGATGCAGTCCTGCCAGAATGGCATGGCTCTGCATGGGTCCCGCCAGTGCAGAATTCAAAATTGTCTCTTCGAGGACAGCCAGGAGCATGGCCTTCAGCTGATTAAATCCCATAATTGCACCCTCCAGGGAAACGCCGTCCAGTTCAATGACCAGGGGATATACCTCACAGGCAGCAATTACTGCTCTTTGCTGGAGAACAATGTTAGTGATAACCGACAAGATGGCTTTTCCCTGCTTCAGCTGGTCTATGCAACAATCCGGAACAACACCGCTCTCAGAAACGGCCAGGGAATTTATATTCAATCCTCTCGCAACATATCTATTGCGGGAAACACCCTGGGCAAAAATTCCCGTTTCGGACTGCGCATGAGCAGCTCTAAGGACTGCAACATCTCTCTAAATAACATCAATGATAATCATCTGGCGGGCGCCAATCTGGTGGACTGCACGGGATCTCTGCTCTATCATAACGTCTTTGCCGACAATGGCATTCAGAATGCCGCAGATAACGGGAAGAACCAGTGGGATGCAGGCCAGAAAGCCGGCGGAAACTTCTGGAGCGATCATCCGGTCTTCGGCAACCCGTCCCAGGAGCCGCGCCAGATCTCCGGAGGTGGCGTTGACCGCTATCCATTCCAGGACCCCTGGGGGTGGCTCTGATGGACGAAAAGGATCTTGATCTGCTCAAGATTGCCCAGGACGGGGTGCAGCTAACCTCGCGACCCTATCAGATCCTCGGAGCGCAGCTTGGCTTATCCGAGGAAGAGGTTATATCCCGACTGCGTGCCCTGCAGGAGGAGGGCATAATTCGCCGCTTTGCCGCTACCATTGGCCACAGGGCTCTGGGAATCGTGGCCAATGCCATGATCGCCTGGATGGTGGCCCCGGAGGACATGGAAAGCGCTGGCACTCTGTTTGCCTCAGCTGAAGAGGTTACCCACTGCTATGAGAGGGCAACGGCTGAGGACTGGCCCTACAATCTTTACACCATGGTCCACTCAAAGAGCCGGGACGACTGCCTGATGATCGCAGATCGGCTTTCGCAGATGTCGGGGATAAGCGATTACAAGGTTCTTTTTAGTGATTACGAGTACAAGAAGACCAGCGCCAGGATTTAGGAGAGGCTATTTGTGGTCGAACAGAAGGATATCCAATCACCTGGGCGGTTGCCGCTTTTTCTGGACATGACGGAACGAATGGTGGTGATCTTCGGCGGGGGCGCTGTGGGCGAGCGCAAAGCCAGGCTGTTTTCCGAATACGGTCCGGTAAGAGTGGTATCCCGCGATTTCACTCCTGCAATTCAGGAGCTTGCAAAGGACCCTGAACGGCAGATCGAACTAGTATCCTGCGATCTTTCCGAGGCAGCAGGCAAATATCTGAATGGAGCATTTATCGCCGTGCCGGCCACCAGCGACTCAAACCTCAATTCCGCCATAGCTGAGGAGGCCAGAAGCATGAGCATTCTGGTAAACAATGTCGATGAACCCGGAGATGTGGTGGTTCCCTCGATCCTGCAGAAAGGATCCGTCGCCATTGCACTGTCCACTGAGGTTCCTGCTCTCACCAAGTATCTTCGCCTCCACCTGGAAAAGGAGCTGACAGGAAGCTATCCGGAGATGGCCCGGCTGCTCGCCCAGATTCGAAAAGAGAACAAAGAGACCATTGCCACGCAGAAGGATCGGGCACACATAATCTGGGAGATATTAGAGGACGATGAGGTCTGGAGGCTTCTTTCCATCTCCTATGAAAAGGCCTATATGAGAGCCCGCTCACATGTAAGCCCCAATGAGCGAGATAGCCTCGATGCTGGTGACACACCGCAAGGCCTCCATTGATGAGATTGAGCGGGCCTGGCACGGAGATGTGCAGACCCTTCTCAAATGGGTGTCTTCGCAGGAGCGAGTGGAAGAGTGTGCTGTGCTTAAGACCTGCAATCGGGTCGAGATTTATGTTGTCAGTACGCGCGGCGAGAAGGTGCTCTTCGACCTGGCAAAAAAAGCGCGCGTCTCTTCTCGAATAATCGATTTTCATGATCACGATGAGTCCCTGCTTCATCTCATGCGCCTGGCATGCGGCCTTGAGTCCATGCTCATAGGCGAGGACCAGATTCTGGGCCAGATGAAGGAGCTGGTGCAGATCGCGGCTAAAGCCGGAACAACTGGATGGATGCTGGATACTGCCTTTAGAAAAGCAATAGCTGTCGGAAAGCGGGTGCGAAAGGAGACCCAGATTAACGAAAGATCCATCTCGGTCGGATCTGCTGCCGTTGACCTGGCCCAGGAAATTTTAGGTGATTTGAAAGGACGGTCTGTTCTGGTGATTGGAGCCGGAGAGACTGGGGAGCTGATATCCCGAGCCCTCCTGGCCAAGGAGATCGGCACCCTCGCCGTTACCAACAGGACCTACAGTTCAGCCCAGTGCCTGGCAGAGTGTCTGGGTGGCGTGGCCGTTCCCTTTGAAGAGATGAAAGAGCGTCTCAAGACCGCAGATGTGGTCATCAGCGCCACCTCTGCCCCTCATTATATCCTTCTCAAAGAAGACATAGAGAAGGCCATGGCTGGCAGAAGCAGAAAGCTGCTCATAATAGATATCGCCAACCCCAGAGATGTTGACGAGGCGGCAGCTGAGGTCGAGGGCGTACAGCTGCATAACATCGACAGCCTGAAGAACATCAGCAGCGATAACCTGAGGCAAAGGATGGCCGAGGTCAACCGGGTCGAGGCCATCATCGCCGAAGAGATGCAGCTTTTGCGGGCCAAATACAAGAGAAAACAGGCGGAGGATCTTCTGGCAGTACTGTACTCAAAAGCTGAGATCATTAAGGATCAGGAGGTCAAACGGGCCATGAACAAGCTCTCCGCCAGGCACACCCTGGGTGAGATCGAGCAGCAGGTATTGCAGGATATGAGCCATTCCATTGTCAACAAGATCTTCTCTGAGCCCACCAAGACTCTCAAGAGGGCGGCGGAGGCGGGGAACAGTGATATCCTCAATGCGGTTATACAGTTATTCCAGCTGGAGGAAATACATGAGGAGAATGAGGCGGCTAAGAGCGCCAAGAATTAGGGAGATGGTCGCAGAGACTGGCCTGTCCTGCAATGATCTGGTGCAGCCCATCTTTGTGGATGAGAGAATATCCGAGCCGAGGGCCATTGAGGCCATGCCAGGCCAGTTTCGGCAGAGCCTGGAGAGCGTAGCCGCGGAAGCGCAGGCCCTGGAGGATCTGGGCGTGCCTTCGGTGCTCCTGTTCGGCTTGCCGGCCCAGAAGGATGAGATGGGCTCAGGAGCCTACGACCCACAGGGAGTTATTCAAAAAGCGGTTGCCGCCATCAAGGAGACCACCAGCCTGATAGTAATAACCGATCTGTGCCTCTGTGAGTACACCAGCCACGGACACTGCGGCCTCGTCCGGGGCGAAAAGATCCTCAATGATGAGACGCTGCCGATATTAGGAGAAGTGGCAGTGAGCCACGCCCAGGCAGGCGCGGATATTGTCGCGCCCAGCGGCATGATGGATCATATGGTCCAGGCTATACGCACTGCTCTCGATCTGGATGGGTACACAGACACACCAATTCTGTCTTATTCCGCCAAGTACGCATCCACCTTTTACGGGCCATTCCGCGAGGCAGCTGAATCAGGATTTGCCTGGGGTGACCGCAAAGGCTACCAGATGAACCCCGCAAACTTCTCCGAGGCGCTCTGGGAGGTGCAGCTGGATATCGAAGAAGGTGCCGACATGGTCATGGTCAAGCCTGCCATGCCCTATCTCGATGTCCTGCGCGCCGTCAAGGACATGTTTGCCATGCCTACGGCTGCCTACCAGGTTTCAGGCGAGTATTCCATGATTGCAGCAGCGGCAGCTCAGGGCTGGCTGGACGAAAGGGCGGCCTTCCTGGAATCTCTTGCCTGCATCAAGAGAGCAGGCGCTGATATGATCATCACCTACTGGGCCAAGGAGTATGCGAAGCTCGGAATTTGAAATGTTCATATCCTGCGGCAAAAAGGGGGGCGGCATTCTGCCACCCCTATTATCTCAAAAAAAGCTTTTCTAAAAGGTCAGTTCGATAGTCCTGCCCGACCTTACATCTTCTTCGCTCACATCAACATTTTTCGTCTTTACGCCTGCTTGATTTCCTGAGTAAATTAAATATGGGCTGATTGCGTGGCATCCACCCTCGCCTTTTGTGGAATAAGGAACTCTTATCTCAAATGAGTCGCCTTTTGCCTGCCCCTCATTGAGGTAAAGAAATTCCCTTCTCTGATTAGAGGTCATATTGAGCAGGGCGCCCACCTTCTGATCCGAGCCGGTTTTAATCTTTAAGAGCGCCCCGGGAACATACTCGAAGATCTTGACCTCGGCCTTCGCAGGGTTTGATCCCAGAAATGTCTTCGATTCGTAGACCAACCGGAAGTGACCGGTTCCAGCTCCATCGAATAAATAGAGCTTTCCCAATGTCGTATTATAGAGCTTTTCCGTTGGTGTGTAAACGATATCCGAGCCATAGTCTTCATTTTTAATGTAGGCAGTCAGATCCTTATTGGCCCAGGTGGTCAGAGCGGCAAGTTTGCCGTAGATCAATTTATTATCCACAAAGACGTATCTTGATCTCCTCGTGTCCAGCACGGTGGTCGCTTCCTGCTCATCCTCAGACAGATAGAACTTGGCAGCATCCTCAACTCCCGTCTGGAAATTATTGGCTACTACCGGACGCTCCGCCAGGTAAAGGATCCAATTGCCATAGTCCCACCAGCTCATGACACCATACTCGGGGACCTTGTCAGGTGACTCAAAGAAGCTGGTCGCATTGCTGTTCTCCTTTAGCCAGAAAAGAGATTCCGCCCAATCACCCGCTGCTTCCGGCGGATAGCTCGCCGTAAAGGAAGCTGCATCCCAGGCGGTGGGCAATACAAGAAGCAGGAGCATTATCCCTGTCAATAATCTGAAATTTCTCGCAGATGGCGCTTGCTCACCATCCTGATATCTTTTATTGATTTCGCCTAATAATGAGAAGAATAATATGCTTACCAGGATTCCCATAGCGATCGATGATATATAAAGGAACCGAGACTGACCCAGGGTGAGAATGATTGTGGCAACCATCCATACCAAGAGCAGGATCTGGCCCTGTCTCTTAAAACCGGCGCTGCGACGGATGAAAATTGCAGACGCAGCCATTCCTCCCAGGGAGAAGATAAGATTGCATCCCAGCAGAGAAAATGCAACGAGAACGAAGGTATCTGCATCATAGATGAGCGGTTCGGCCTCTCCGATCTTTCCGATCATCTCTCCGCCCCAGATGTACTGCATGCCGAACTGGATCAGACCACCTACACCGAAAAATCCGCCGTAGAGCTCAGAGGTAATGGCAAATGATGCAGTGAGTATCAGGATTGTCAAAGGAAACGCAGTCCAGGATGTCTTTCCCCTGGCAATGATGTGAGCGAGGGCAAACATTATGCAAAGGGCAGCAATCATTGCACCAATTCCCACGAAGGATGCATAGAGCCAGGCAGTACTTCCAAATGGCAGAAGCAGGATGAAAGCTGTGGCATAAGCAGCCAGAAGAATTTTCGCAGTCTCATTAGACGATTTGCCCTCTTTCAAATCCAGTGTTATCTGGACAGCTGCATAGATAAGGAATACTGCCAGGTAGATATCTGCCCCCTGCCAGGTATATGCCAGGAGGGCCATCGCAACACCAGTGACGAATGCGAAAATGAATCTCCTCTCTTTTCGGCAGATGGCCATGATCATGAAGAGAAGCGAAATGATCGAAAGCAGCACCTCCAAACAGTGGTGGTCCATGGAAGCAAACATGGTATAAAGGAGATAATATGGCGCCAGAGCGGCCATGAATGCGGCAAGAATTGCCATTTTATGATCGAATAGCTCCCGAACTGCATAATAGACTGCGGCGATTGCAATTACGCCGAAGATGATAGGTGCAAAGCAGGCCACCATCTCGATTCCAGGTTTGCTGTGCTGGCCCAAAGCCACACAGAGGGCGGCAGAGATCTGATCGAAGAATGGGGGCCAGGTGATATCCAATCCATACGGATAGTTCAGGTAAGAATCAAACCAGAGCGTATTGGGAAAATGAAGTGCGGTATACAATATTCTGCGCATATGATAGTATTCATCATATCCGGGCAGAAGAATGCCGTTCTCAGTTAATGAGGCTCTCCCTGCAAATAACCTCAGCAAGAGGCCCAAGATTATGACCGCAATTAGCTCCGCCGGTTCGCTCCTCTTCCTTGCTTGATCCATATCTTTTCGATAATGGTTTGGGATATATAAGAGTTTCACCTGATCTCTAATTTCCGAAATCCTCCAGACATGACAGATCACCGCACAGGCTGTTATCGAGGTCCTGGCTGTCAAAGATCACCAGTTCATAAACGACTAAATCCTCTCTGATCTCTGCCGTGACCGCATAGCTCTCCTCTATCTCTACGAATATCTCTTCCTGCATATCCAGACCATGTTCGAGCTCAAAGCCTTCGATCTCTTCTAAAGAAAAGCCATGGTCTGACACAATATTCGCCTTGATCTCTTCCAAGGCCTCCAGTGGCTCTTTCGCGACAAGGACGATTATGAAACCATTGATTTCATCATCGTGAAATTCTATTGCCAGCTGCAATTCCCAGGGATCGGTTGCGATTGTCAATTCCCTCTTCTTCTTTAAATCGTCAATCAGAGCTGGGGTGAACTGGAGACCTTCCGCTGCCAGGTGCATGGCATCAAAAAGCGATTCGTGGGCCTGGGCGATATCCATGATGATCTCCTTCCACAGGTCGTAAGTCAGGTTAAACAAGCAAGTGGCTCCCTGCATTCAGCATTTTGAGGTCGGAAACGAAATCGTCCATGAGATTTCTGTTTCTCAGGACGGCTGCTGGATGAAATGTGACAAGGTAGCGATTCTGCAGAACCCGCCCGCGCAGGTCAGCAATCCCCTGCATTCCCAGGACAGCCTGAGCGGCAGTATTTCCCATCAGGCAGATGATTTTGGGATGAATAATCTCTATTTGGTACTGTAGAAAGTGGCGACATTGGTCGATCTCCTTTTTCTTCGGCTTCCTGTTTTGCGGGGGGCGGCATTTTATAACGCTGGTTATAAAGACCATCGACCTCTCCAGACCCGCTCGCTTCAGGGCATCATCCAGCAGCCTTCCCGCCCTGCCTACGAATGGCTTTCCGGTAAGGTCTTCTTCTCTTCCTGGAGCTTCTCCGATCAGCATGATATTCGCTGACGCTGGGCCGCAGCCTGGGACCGCGAGCTTTCTTTCCAAAAAGAGTGGGCAGAGGCTGCAGGAACTGATTTGCAGATCAAGATGAGCAAGGTCTATGGGATTCATGAATATGACCTAATTATTTCCGTTGTTGATAATCTTTTTCTTCCCGGAGAACGAAAGGTTCTTATCTGCTCAAAGCCTGTAGCCAATTGAGGAGGGCACGAGATGCAGTTTGCAGAGTGGACTTATCCCTTGAGGAAGTTTGACGACATATATTATTCCATTGAAAGGATCGTATACGGTAAGGGTGAGCTGAAGGGATTCACCACTGAAGATATCTATAATACATTGAGAGATAAGCGGTTTTTCCAGGATGCTCAGGACCTGAACCGTTACCTTATGGACAATGGTGCAAAATATAAAATAAAAAAGACCGATGGAACCTGGGAGCGCTACTATTAGTAACTGAATTAGAAGTTAGCGTTTCATCGAACTTTTTTCTGCAAAGTAGATATTTCTTTCATCTATTCCCAGCTCTGCGAATCTGCCTGTGGCCAGAATGCTATGGCTGTGCTTGAGCGAAGCTACCCTCACGCCCGCCGGAACCACTGATTCAGGAGGAAGAGTTGCATTCTCGCCGATGACCGCAATAATCTTCTGCTCGCTGTCACTATCTCCGCCCAGGACGCTATGCTCCTCAATTGTCGTGTGTCGGCCCACGATGGCGCGCCGGATAGTGACCATGTGCTGGATATGGGCAAAGCTCATGATCATGCTCTCCTTGATCTCTACATTGCGTTCAATGAGACTGGTATGGCCGATGTGGGAGTTCTCGATGACCACGCCCTTTTCGATGTGGCAGTTCCTGCCGATGGATACGTTTCCTATGAGCTGTATTTCGCCTGAGGCAAGAGATGGCTTTATCTTGGCGAGAGTACTGGGATGGATCCACTGATTGGGCTTATAGTGGTACTTGCGATCGAAATGGCGAACCGCTCCGGAAAGACAGTCCATGGACGCCTGGTGCAGTCGCTCCGGAGTTCCTATGTCCATCCAGTAGCCTGTGATGGGAAAACCGTAGACAGGATAGCCGTTTTCGGTTAAGTAGGGAATCAGGTCGCCGCCAATGTCCCGGCCTCGGTCTCCCATCTCGGCAAGAACATCGCGTATTCGCGGCGAGAAGAGGTAGAAGGCGGTGTTAATCATGCGGCTGGGCTCACTTCCTGTTTTCGGCTTTTCCACAAAGCCCAAAATTCGCATGTCTTTGTCGAGCCGAGCCACGCCGTACTGAGATATGTTCTCCTCCGGCCCGAGCTCTTTCAGGGCTACGGTGAGCAATGGATTGTGCTCCCGATGGAATTGCACGAATCTATCAAGATCTATATCGATCAGATTGTCGCCGGATACCACCAGCAGGTCATCGTTGATGTCGTAGTAGCTCATGCAATAGCGCAGGGAGTCGGCGCTGCCTTTGTCGTCGTAGAGCGGCTGGTAGCTGAAGTCCTGGTGGTCAGTGATGCCCAGGCGGTTGAAGAATCCCTCGCCGGCTTTGAAGTAATTGCTCAGATTGAGCGTGTTGCTGGCGCCCTTGCTGCCAAGGATAAACCTTCTGCAGCCCTGACTGGCCAAAACCCGGAACAAATTGGCGATTATGGCGGTGTCGCATAGCTCCACCAGCGGCTTTGGCTGGTCGAGAGTAAGCGGATATAGCCGCGTTCCCGAACCGCCGACTGTGGCTAAGACCTGGGGAAACATGACGGCCGCATTGTATCGGTAAATATTAAGCCTGTCGCTTAATCCTTTTTTAGCCGACTCCGATCGCGTAGCGCGACTGGCATTGCCTAGTAGCCACGCATGATCTTCATGATGATGCGGGCGATCATAAATGCGATGAGAAAGATGATTACGTAGAAGGCTATGCTCATTATGTCCATGTGTGGATGCAGAGTGCTCCTGGTTTATAGATTTGACTCATTGACCGGCAAAACGATTGAGAATCAGAGATCGCTGCCGGTAGAGAGATTTAAATGGTTTGAGATCGCAGGGATACTGCATTGGCATCCCTCAGTCCGATATCAAATGACCGCTTCAGGCTCCTGCTCCTCAGCATCATAATTGTGGCATTATTGGCTGCCTCTCTGAGAGTCATCACAGGAATTGAGGAAGCGGGACGGTTTGCCTCTCACCCAATCAGCGGAGCATTCTCAATTGCCTTTCCGCTTCTGGGGCAGGGAATCTTTCTCGTGCTCTACCTGCTCGGCCTGCTCGTGGGCTGGCACCAGGTAGCCGGAGGAGCCTATGGCTGGCTGGATCTAGGAGAAGGCGTAGCTGTAGCAGGCCTTGGATACGCAATTGCCGAGTCAATCGTATTCAGGCAGAAGAGAGCTACTACCCGGAAGGATGAAACTGCCAGGAAGAGCCTGCACATAGCCTCAAATCTGTTTGCGTGTCTAATGATCTGGGGGCTGGGGATTGAAATGACGGCATACATCGTCTTGACCGCAGCATGCATCGGCATTCTGCTGATGCATCTTGCTCTGGCTGGAACGAAGATCCCAGGCATGGAAGAATGGATCAGGAATGTCGGGAGGGAAGGGGAGATCCCTGGAGAAGGTGCATTGTACAATGCCCAGGGGATTCTTTTCGCTATCAGCATCTTGAGGGATCATCCAATGGCAGCTATCTCAGTGATACTCATACTGGCTCTGGGAGACGGTCTTGCCACCTTTGCCGGAACAAGATACGGACGGCACAGGCTTCCCTGGAACAGGAGCAAGAGCATGGAAGGCACCATAGGATTTGCATTGGGAGCCTCCTTTTCATGGATGGCGATGCCGGTCACGGAGACCGCTCTGATAGTAATTCTGGCGGCACTTATCGAGTCCCTCCCCCTGAGAGTAAACGACAATATTGTCCTGCCGGCTGCGGTTTCATTGATGTATTATCTGGCAATATAAGAAATAGTATTAATATTATATTATGCGTTATGAGAAACCTCACTGATTTTGCCCTTCGTCTGGAATACGAAAGGGTCAAAGATCTTGGAGATAAGCTGGTTGATATTGGGAGTAGACTGAATTGGGAAAGCTTCAGACCAACGCTTGAGGCTATGTACAGGAACAATACCGAATGCGGCGGCCGACCGAATCTCGTTTAGAGTATTTCTTGGCACAACAGAGACGGTTCCGGATTCCACAACGATATGGAAGTTTAGAGAACGCCTTGCTGAGAAAGGTGTAGACCAGAAAATTTGGGCTGAGATGCAAAGGCAGCTCGAGGCAATGAAGCTAAGACCCGAAGAAGTAAGGATGGGACGTGGGCGAAAAAAGGAAACAAATCCTTCTTCGGCTACAAGCTGCATGATACCATGGATGAGAAATTTGGTTTGGTTAGAAAGATAGAGGTCACAGCTGCCAATGTCCATGATAGTCAAGTAGATTTAGCAGAGAAAGGAGAAGTTCGATATGCGGATAAAGGATATTTCGGGGCCAAGACTAAAGGATATGATGCAGCCATGAAAAAAGCAACGCGAGGCCATCCTCTGAAAATAGGAGATTTCGGAGGCAATAACTGATTCCAATCACGCTGGCAGATACTTGCCAGGCAGTTTATACTATTGAACTAATATTGGCATCTAAAATTGCTATTGGTAATAGGTGACTAATCAGGGATTGTAGAAAAGACCCTAAAAAAGCAAAAAGAATCATTAAAACCACTGAATTAAGAAGCGCACTCTTCCAACTATTTGTGGATATTGTCCGTGAATTGATGCTTTTAAAAACAGTTTTGAGTGTACAAAGAATCCGACTTAAATGGCCCTTTTTTTCTATTTTTCGCATTTCGCTCTTTACATAAATACTAAGCCATTGTTTTGGAGTTATAAGCTGATAGATTCGGGCCTCTGCATAAGCCAACAAGATCTCACCCTTTGAGCACAAGGCTCTGATTCGATCCCTCATTAACTGCTCCAAAAAAACAATATGGTCTGATTACTCCGGACAAAATTCTCATCAATCAATGCAAATCGCCGTCTCTGAGTGTCCTTTGTGCGCCTTGTCCTCTTTAAAGTGATAAGTGTGCAAAACACAGGCTAAAGCCCCCATGATTGCAGACTACAAACTAGAGCCTTCTCTAAATAAATCGTCGTCGTCCTCTGCCTTCTCCGCGCCTTTGCGGACTAATTCCGTTAGCCCCAGGTTTTTGCGCCTGAAGCCAACGGACTTTAGCCATCGATACACGCAAGCAAAATGGCTTCTCACTCAATATAAATCGCCGGCCTCCCGGGCTCCGCCTGCTTGCTCTTGCCCTTGGGGTCCTCCCCTGCCTCGTCCGCTGAGAAGACCTCCACCGGCACGCCCAAAGCCACAGCCAGATACGCCTTCTCTCTGGAGAGCGTCTCGAACTCGTCAAGGCCCAGCGCCTCAGCTGAGAGAGAGTGCGCCGCCTTGGCCAGCTTCTGGGCATACTTGGGCGCATCCTTCTTGTGCTCCGCTATCGCCGGGCTCTCCATGGCCTGCTTCATGAGCGCTCCCATGTCCAGCTTGCCTGCCGAGGCTGCCTCGACTGCGAGGCGCAGCATCTCCTTCTTCCAGGCGGGAGCAGTGTAGAGCGTGATCTTCTTGGGAGTAGCCTTGGTGACGGTCACAATCTCCTGCACATCCTTGAGCGTGCGCTCTAAAAGGTCCTCCGCCTTCTCAGCCTGGGGGTCGATGAGCGAAGCCTCGGCCTTCGGCCAAGAGGCAAGCGAGACATAGCCCTCGCCCAGGCCCGAGGCCCACAGCTCTTCGCAGACATGTGGGGTGAAGGGCGCCATCATGCGCACCCATGCCGACAGGACCGTTCGAAGCTGATTCTTGCCGCCGCGCCTCTGGTACCAGCGCAGATCGTTGAAGAGCAGATAGAAGGCATTCTGCAGCGCCCGCCTGGTCTGGATATTTTCCAGTGCCTCTGTGGCCTCGGCAATGCGCCGCTGCAAGCGAGAGAGCATCCAGCGGTCGATGAGCGTCTTTTCCGCAGACTCATGAATGCTGCTGTCCGCCAGAATCTCCCGCGCCAGGTTGTAGAACCTCTCCAGATGAGCATAGGTAGCCTCAACGGCATCATTTCTCCAGTCCACATCCGCAGTTCCTTCCGCGTTGCCCAGAATGTATAGCCTTGTCACATCCGCCCCGTTCTCTGCCACCGCCTGGCGAAGCGTCAGAATCGGCCCCTTGGACTTGGACATCTTCTGCCCCTCCAGGGAGACAAAACCATTGACCGCAATCGCCCGCGGCCAGAGCCTCTCCGGGAAGATAGCCACATGATGGTAGAGGAAGAAGAGCAGGTGATTGGCCACCAGATCCTTTCCAGAGGTTCTCAGGTCTACGGGATACCAGTAGGCGAAGTCGTCGTGAATCTGCTGCACCATTGCTTGCGGTATGCCTGTCAGGGCGGCTATGTCCGCTGCGTTTCCGTTGTTCATGAAGATGTACTCGAAGAACTCCGGCGGCAGGCTATCGATCTTCATCCCGGCGTTCACATACTTGGCCAGGATGTAGTAGGCCATGTAGATCGTAGAATCGCCCAGCGACTCAATGAGCCACTCCTTGTCCCAGGGCAGGTGAGTTCCGAGACCCTTCCTCCGGGCACAGGCTTTGTCCTTGAGCCAGTCCACCTTGTTGATGAACTCCACCCGGAACTCCTCGGGTATGATCTTCATTCCCGCCAGGCACTGCATCACCCTGGCCTTCCACTCCGGGTCCGAGTACTCCAGGAACCACTGGTCCCGGACCATCATGATAACGCAGCGCGTTCCGCAGCGGCAGATGACCGGGGTCTCGGAAAACTCATAGAAGATCTCGGCTATGCCCTGCTTGATCAGGTCCGCCAGGAGAATGTCCTTGATCTTGCTTACCGCCGTTCCCGCATACTTGCCGGTGTTGGCCTTGAGAACGCCGTTGTGAAACTCCCGCCTGTAGACCATCTTGGTCGCTTCTTCCGCCTTTGGATCGTTCTGGTCCAAAACCCTTAGTTCGTCCACAGCTTCAACGGCGGGAAGCTCTCCGTAGCCGGGCGACTCGATGAGGGATATGAACTTGATATCTCTCAGGTCCTCGGTGATGCCATAGCCGATCAGGTCTTTACCGTAAAGATCCTTTAGGGCCAGATAATCGTAAGGCGCGTGGGCCGGAACAGACATGACAATTCCCGAGCCGTTGTCCGGGTCGACGAATCCAGCCGGCAGGATGAGAACCTCTGTTCCGGTGAGTGGATTGGTGACGCGCTTTCCTATCAGCTCCTTTCCGGCTACTTCCCCGAGCAGAGAGACCATTCTGTCTGTGAAGGTCAGCTTCTCATAGGATTCCCTGGAGACGACCCAGGTCTCATCATTAACTTTTGCCAGGACGTAATTGACATCCGGGTTGAGCCATAGGTTGACCACTCCGAATACAGTCTCCGGCCTCAGGGTGGCGCAGGGAAGGATTTTGTCGCCCATGCGGAATTTGATCAGGGAGAAGTCCATGATGGTGGCGTCTTCGCCCTTGAGGATGTCGTGGTCCTCGACTGGATTTTGGTCATGCGGGCACCAGCGAACCGGGTGGCTGCCCTTGACCACGTAGTCCAGGCGGCGCAGGATGCCGTACTGCCACTCGATGAACTTGCTGTAGGCTGGATCGGTGGTGGTGAACTCCCGCCTCCAGTCGATTGAGTAGCCGATGGACTGCATGGCCGCCTTTGCCTGGCGGCGGAAGTAGAGCACAATCTTCTCCGGCGTTGTCAGCTCGCACAGCTCCTGCTCTGGAATGCCGTGCAGCTTGGTGTAGACTCCCCAGATCAGCGGGTCTCGCTTGGCGATAAGCTCCGATAGGCCCACAATGGGCGTTCCGGTGGCATGAAAGGCCATGGGAAAGAGAACATTTTTGCCCTGCATGCGCATGAACCTGGCCACCGAATCGCCGATGGTGAATGTGCGGGTGTGCCCGGCGTGCAGGTTTCCATTCAGGTAAGGATAAGGTATGGTCAAGAAAAACTTGTCTCTGGAGTCGGGCTCAGGCTGGAAGACCCTTTTGTCCTCCCAGGTCTTCTGCCACTTGGCCTCGATCTCCTTTGGTGAATAATCAGCTAGCAACTTTAATTCCTCCAGAATAAATAGATAAATTGATGCGAGGGGCTTGGCTTCTCATTTGTTCACTCGCTCATTGATTAATTTGGTCTTTTACTCACATGCTCACTTGCCCATCTTCTCCAGGCGCACCACGGCTTCTTCAATCCGCTTCGTGGGTTGAGTGATGGAGAACCTGACATAGCCCTCGCCGTACTGGCCGAATCCCACTCCTGGCGTAGCTACGATTCCAGTCTTCTCCAGGAGCCGTCCTGCGTATTCGATGGAGCTGCCCCCCACCCATGCCCAGAGGTAGAGCGTGGCTCGCGGCTTATCCAGCTCCAGCCCCAGGTCTCGCAGGGCTTTGTAGAGGATCTCGATTCTGTGCTGGTAGATCTTTCTGATATCATCGACAACCTCCTTTGGGCTGCTCAGGGCCACAATTCCCGCATCCTGCACTGCACCGAAGGTTCCGGAGTCGATGTTGCTCTTGATCTTGCCGATGCCCGCTACCACTTCCGCATTGCCCACAACCGAGCCGATCCTCCAGCCGGTCATGTTGTAGGTCTTGGAGAGGGAATGAAACTCCACTGCCACATCTTTTGCGCCTTGCATCTCCAGAATTGACAGCGACCGCTCTCCATCGTAATAAGTCTCGGAGTAGGGGTTATCGTGCATTATGATGATATTATAATCACTGGCAAAGTCGATCAGCTTCTTGAAGAATCCCCTGTCAGCCGAGGCTCCGATGGGGTTGTTTGGATAGTTGAGAAACATGATCCTGGCCCGGCGGGCGTCATCGGGGGCGATGGCATCCAGGTCCGGCAGGAATTTGTTCTCACGCAGGAGCGGCATGATAACCGGCTCTCCGCCGGCGAAGGCGGTTGCCGTCCGGTAGACTGGATAGGCAGGGTCCGGGACCAGCGCCGCGTCTCCGGGATTGATGAAAGCCAGGGGCGCATGAGCAATTCCCTCCTTGGAGCCGATCAAGGTCAGCACCTCATTAGCCGGGTTCAGGTTGACATCAAATGTCCGCTTGTACCAGTCCGCCACAGCCTTGCGGAAGGCAAGCTTTCCCTCATAGGAGGGGTATTGGTGGTTGGACGGGTCGCTGGCCGCTTTATTCAGTGCTTTGATTATGTGCTCCGGCGTCGGCAAGTCCGGGTCGCCCACGCTTAAATCGATTACATCCACGCCCTTCGACCGCGCTTCTTGTTTTGCTTTGTCAATGGCGGCAAAGAGGTATGGCGGGAGATTCTTTATCCGATCGGCATACATTGTTTTTCTCCATAAGCCCGCGGCAACTAGCGCGGTTCTTCTACATCTTCCTGGCACCTCATGAATGTGGCAAGTAAAGAATTTTGTGGCCGGGAGGAAAGGGCATTCCTGCCGAGAAAGGAACTCACGGAATTTTGCAGGTCATGAGGCAAGAGGATGATGCTGCCTTCCATGCTGCGCTGCGTCTGCGATTTGGATGCATGCAAGACGCTGGTGGGCTGGAGCAGTGAGGACGAAGATGGCCAGGCCGTTCGGCTGATAGTCAATACAGGTTAATGAACTGATTCAATTCGGCCCTGCAAAGGAGACTCTTGGCGAACGGAAATGGATGTAGTGATAGCCAGTTAATGCGTTCTCTGATTCTCTTGAGGAGCTTGAAATGGAAATATTGCGCGTATTTGTAATCCTATCCATTCACCATCTTCTTTTTTTTCGCCGCGGTTTGACCGCTTGCAGCGAGTATCATTTCGTGAGATGGAAGTATAATGCGTACTCGGACATGCCGATAAAAATCACCAGTGTTATGGGATAGATATCATATAACAAAACAGATGATTGTGATAGATATTCAATTTCTTCTAAACTGATGATGGGTCTATTTTTGAAGATTTGTCCAGATTGAGTTGCGACAGAGATACCAGTCTAATCATCGAGACTAGTAGCTTAAGAAATCAGGCAGGTAAAATACATTGTCCTTTGCTTTTCCCTTCACTTCCGCTATCGCTTTCTTCTGCGAGGGCAAAGTGGCTTGATTATGGGTTCATTGGCCAAAGGATTTTCGTTATAACTATTCGTTGTTTTCTCTAAATAACGGAGTGATTGTAACAAAATGGGGGGATAAAATTATATTAGAGATATCGATAAACTACCACCCATGAATGCCGAAGATTTCGAAAGGATAGAATTGCTAAAAAGACAAATTGAATCGAGCCAAGGATGGAAAATTGAGATGGGAATTAGAGACGTTGAAAGGAGTCGATATATATTTATGGTAAATTATAATCATCTCAAAAAATCTCTTGAGGTTTTTAATAGTGATGTAGGTTTAAAATTATGGGATATTCGAAATAGGGGTAAAATGGAATTATTTCAAATGGAAATTATTCGCATGTTTCATAATTATTTAGCTTCAGTTAAATCTCTCGTTGATCATACTCGCAATATAGTTAAGGAAATACATGGGAATAATGAGTATTCTAAAGAATATCACGAAAAGATAGAAGAATTATTTGTCAATTCCAAGCTATCTCGTTTCCTTCAAGAATTCCGGAACTTTATTCTTCACAATGGAATTCCGATCATTGGAGCCCAAATGACACCTAATGCCTCTATGGATTCGAAGATAACTAGCTCCATAATTCTAGACTTGTCTTCATTGAGATCATGGAGCGGATGGAAGGCCAAAAGCAAGGAATATTTATGTGAAGCAAAAGGCGATATCAACATGTACGAAATCATAGTTGCTTATGAATCAATAGTAACCGATTTCTATAATTGGTTCTCAAGGAGGCAATGGGAACTCTTTCAGAATGAATTAGATCAAACACAAAAAATTAAAGATGAATATAATAAAATCCTCTTAAAATATAAACTTCCTGATGAATAAATAAATGCAATAGTGCGAAATTGCGACTCGGCCACTGCGCTCTTTCCACTCCAGCATCCTCGCCAGATCCCGCCTCAACCGCATCCATCAGCCATCCCCCTAGCGGCACCGTCCGTCAAGACCGCGGGCGCAGCCTTCCCGCGCGAGCCCAAACCCCACCGAGCTCGCCTCTCTCTGTCCTGTGATTTGTCCAGCCCCTCATGATTCGCCCTGATAGTATTAATCCGCCTTCTCAATTTTGCTCTTCATGGCAATAACCTCACGATAGATCTCCTCCAGTGCCTCATTCTGGGCGGCGAAATTGTCCAGGGCCGCTCTGGACTCCTCCTCTGCCCGAAGATTCATCAGATAATCATTGTGCGCTTTCAGGCGATCCTGGCGATTCTGGCTCATCAGGATCAAGGACGCGGTGTAGGCAGACTGCAATGAGAAGATCAGGTTCATGAAGATGAAAGGATAGGGGTCCCAGGCTCGTACGTACGCGGTCGCATTGAGAATCACCCAGACGGCCACCAGAATCGATTGCACCAGTATGAATCTCCATGAACCCAGGTTCTCGTAAACCCAATCGGCAAACCTCTCTCCTCGACTTGACGGTCCGGGATCTATATCGCTCAGTTCTCGGACAGGCGGATGATCATGTTTGAATGGATCCGGAAATTCCAGTTTTCTCAATTTCAAACCCTCTGCATAATCGGTATATGATCCAACTGCATTATAGGCATCGATCAATGAAACTGGCTGCGATCCTCTTAACCCTCACGAGATTTGAAAACAATGTCCGACCGGCTAGCTGCAATGGATTGCAGCCTGCCTGAATTTTATATCAAATAATATTAATGGTATTAAAAATTTCTTGAAAAAGTGAAAACGGCTTTCATTTTTTTAGGCAATCAAACGCTTCCTTCAACATGCACCGACAAATTCGTATTGGCTTTCTCGCTCCAGATGGCATCAACGTGCACTTTAGCGGATGACCAGCCTTTGAGAGCGACACTTGCCGAGAATTTCTGCTTTGCTGATATGTCCGATTGGTCGAAAACAGCCTCTCCGTTGACCATAATGCGAATTCTCCATGTACCGTTTTCCGGCGAGACGATCCATCCAGTGGCATGGACTGTGATCTGCCAGGGGAATGGATTCGAGTAAGGTCCCAGATCATCTATTATCATTATATTTGAATGTTTCTTAATCAGATGTGCCTCGGGCAGGCTTGCTTCCTGGCTCGGTCATGAATGCAGCAATTGAAGAATTTCGAGGCAGGGGTGAGTGCATTCCTTCCTTTAAAAAGAAAGTCCAGGAAATCCCTGGAGGTTCAGGGATGAGACGGCGCGCTGCTACGACCGGCTCTTCAGCTCCTCTATCATCTCTTCGACCTCTTCGTGCCCTTCTTTGTAAAATGCTTCTTCATCGGGAGCAAGTTCCTTGAGCAGCCTCAGAAACTCGCCGGCATGAACTCTCTCCTCGTTGGCAATATCCACCAGTACCATCCTGGCAAGTTCATTGTCTGTCGACTCAGCTAGTTGCATATAAAGCTGGACCGCCTCGTACTCGGCAGAGACCATGTATCTCACTGCTCTTGCCAGCTCTTCTTTTGTGAGCTTGCGGTCGTTAGTCAGACAGGAAAACGGATTGGCAAATTCGGGCATATTTCTCACATCCAGTTAGCATAATGATATCATGTGTTACACATTAAGCATTTCGGCCATTGCTAGCAACTATCGGAAGGCTTTTCTTCTTTGGGCTATATTCGAAAAGCAAAATGCCCCGCGGGAGCATTGAACGGATTATGCCTGCAAAAAATATGGAGTCCCCTGATGAGATGACTGCAATTGAGGATCTGTTTGAACAGTCTGAAAAGGAAAATAGGAGACAAGAATGAATAAAGAAGGCTGCGTAAGAGCCGGTCTCCGGAGAATGGAATGCTTGAGATAAAGGACCTGGCCTCGTGGCTTCCTCCCGAGGCGGTCAAGCATTACGAGGACCGCGGCTTCAAAGAGCTCTATCCGCCTCAGGCCGAGGCTCTGGAAAGGGGCCTTCTGGAGGGCAGGAGCATGCTGCTCGCCATGCCCACAGCATCCGGAAAGACTCTCCTCGCCGAGCTGGCCATGCTCAAGGCCGCCCTGAAGGGGCTGCGCTCCCTCTACATCGTCCCACTGCGCGCCCTGGCCACCGAGAAATACGATTCGTTCAAGAGATTCAGGGATCTGGGTGTCTCCATCGGCATCAGCACCGGTGACTTTGACAAGAGAGACGAGCGCCTGGGAAAAAACCAGATAATAATCGCCACCTCAGAGAAGGCAGACTCTCTCATGAGAAACGGGGCCTCCTGGGTGCAGGATCTGGCGGTTCTGGTGGTCGATGAGATCCACCTGCTCAACGATGTCGGTCGCGGCCCGACTCTGGAGATGACCATCACCAAGCTGCGACACTGTAACCCTGCTTTGCAGGTCATAGGCCTCTCTGCGACGGTGGCCAACGGCCGGGAGATCGCCCAGTGGCTTGGAGCGGAGATGGTGAGCTCTGACTGGCGGCCCATTCGACTGCGAGAGGGCATCATCTGCAATAAAACGATGGTATTTCCAGACGGCCAGGCTCCTTTCTCGGATGGCAAAGCCACAGACGAAGCCCTCGCTCTGGTCAAGGATACCCTCTCCCAGTCCGCTCAGATCCTGATCTTCGAGAACTCCCGCAAGAATGCAGAGGCTGCGGCCCTGAAGCTCTGCGGCCTGATCCCGGAAGATTCTGCCACCAAAGGTCTTGCGGCCAGCATTCTCGCCACCGGGGAGAGCGAGACCGCAAAGCGACTCGCCTCCTGCGTCTCCCGCGGCGTTGCCTTCCACCATGCCGGCCTTCTCTCTGAGCAGCGGCAGATTGTCGAGCAGGGATTCCGGGACAACAGGATCAAGATCATCGCCAGCACTCCTACCCTGGCTGCCGGCCTTAACCTGCCCGCCAGAAGGGTGCTCATCAAAAATTACAAGAGATACGAATACGGCCGGGGGATGGCCCCCATCTCCGTTATCGAGTACCGCCAGATGGCAGGCCGGGCGGGACGGCCTGGGCTAGACCCCCATGGCGAGTCTTTTCTTCTTGCTAAAAACGTTTCAGAGATGCAAAACCTCATGGAGCGCTACATCAATGGCGAGCCCGAGGAGATCTGGTCAAAGCTTGCCAGCGAGAGCGCTCTGCGAACTCATCTTCTCGCCACCTTTGCGGCCGGTTTTGCCAGAAATGAGAAAGAGCTGAAGGCTTTTATCGCCACCACCTTTTATGCCCAGCAGCAGGACCCATGGCATTTGGATGTGACTCTCGAGGCGGTCCTTGATTTTCTTCTTGACAACGGCATGATCCAGGAGAGCGGCGACGGAGACCTGCATCCCACCAGGCTCGGCTCTCTGGTCAGCAAGCTTTACATCGACCCTCTGAGCGCCGTCATAATGCTGGAAAACCTGAAGAAGCGAAGACAGGGCGATCCAGCTTCCGCCAGAGAAAAAAACACTCTGCAATCTCTGCAATCTTTGCAGTCCGATCGCCCGCAATCCGACCGGGCGGCACAGAGAAAGCCCTCCGACCTCGGCCTGCTTCACCTTATCACCATGACTCCGGACATGAACCTGCTCTATATCCAGTCTGCAGACGCCTGGGTAGAGGAGTTCATCGATCAGCACCAGGTGGAGCTATATGACGAGGACAACTACGACTATTTGCTGCGCGAGGCCAAGACGACTGCCATGATAGCAGACTGGATAGATGAGGTTCATGAGGAGCAGATTGCCAGCAGATACCACATCGGTCCGGGAGACATTCGCCGCTCTGCGGAAACTGCGGAGTGGCTCATGCATTCGCTCGCTGAGCTGTCCAAGAACCTTGAGCTGGGCGTAACCTTCCAGACAGAGCAGTTGGCAGAGCGCATTCATTATGGAGCGAGCCAGGATCTTCTTGCTCTGCTGAATTTGAAGGGAATAGGCCGCGTCCGGGCGAGAAAGCTCCATTCGTCCGGTATAACAAGCCTGGATAAACTGATGGCAGCAGATCAGGCAAAACTGGTCTCCATCCTCGGCCCGAAGGTCGCCGAGAAGGTCATCTCCCAGATAAAAAAAGAGAGTTCCGAGGTGATTGCGCCTTGAAGTGGCTTAAAGATATTTTTAAAATGAAGCCGTCCAGAGAGGAGCCAGCCATTCTGCCGCTGGCAGAGGTCGACTCCTGGCTGCAAGAAAGGACAAAGCAGTCCGATTTTTCCGCGCAGTGCCGGGAGGTCTACGACCGAATGGACGGGGTGGCAAAAAAGCTGGACGAGGACATATCCTCGCTGAAATCGGCAAGCTCTGATGAGGAGGTTCCGCCAAAGCTGCTGCGGGCCGGCGTAGCGGCGAGAGGCGAGGTCATAAAGCAGCTGGAGACACTCTCTCTCAAGCTGGAGCCGCCCAAGAAAGATGATCTGGACGGCATATCCCAGCATCACTGGGCGCTTGTCAAGGGGCTGGAGAGAACTGTGACCACCTTCGGCAGAGCGCAGAGTTATGTCAAAGCCCTCTTTCCCAAAAACATAGAGAGCATCAATTCCGACCTGACTGAGATCAGCCGCCTGCTGGTCGATCTGGAGAAGACAATCGGCGAGAAGAGAAAGACGCAGGAGGAGAGCTGGTTCTGCCGAGAGACCGCCCAGAGGCTGAAAGAGGAGCTGTCTGGCATCGTTGATCTCAGAGCGAAAACGCAGCAGGACGAGGCGGCGCTCTCTGAGTTGTCGTCGAAATTGTCAAGCCTGGAGAGACAGGCCGAGAGGCTGGAGGCCAGCGATGAAGGAAAGAGGACCCGGGAGCTGAAAAGCCTCCTGGAGAAGAGGACTGCGGAAAAATCGCAGGCTGAGGCAGAGCTACATGATCTCATCGCTCCTCTTAACAAGGCGCTTGCCAGAATGAAAAAGCAGGGATCAAGTGATCGAATCAATTTGCAGCATGAAAAAGTCTTTGAGAGGCTGGGCAATTCGCCCGCATCGGTTCAGGATAATGAGATCCGCGGAGCCCTGAATGAATTGCAGGGCCACCTGGCGGTCCTGGGCCTAAAGGACAGGAAGAAGGAAAAGGTCCTGGATCATATCGACCTTCTCATAACTAAAAGGTCTCTGGAAGATGTCAGGGGCAGGCTGCAAACGATCTCAGAGGATATAGCCAGGATGCAGTATCAAATCGACGAGGGCAGTCGCGATGGCCTGCGCCTGAAAGAGGAGAGCAGCCAGGCCAGAAAGGAAAAACGGAGCCGTGAGGCGGCTCTGGAGCAGGCCAAAAAGGATCTGGCACTTCTCAGCGAAAAGGCAGCGTCCGACGAGCGGGAGCTGGAAGAAAGGTTGACAAGGATAGCCGGAAGGCCGATGAAGCTCGATCTCTCCTCGGAAGGGCGATGAAGGTTGAAGGTCAACCTGGGGGGAATTATTCCCCTTTCTACCGTGGACTGGCTGGGACGGGCTGCCATGGTGGTCTTCCTGCGGGGCTGTCCTCTGCGCTGTCCCCATTGCCATAACCAGAAGCTGCAAACGGGAGAAAAACTGGTCAAATTTCACTCTATCTCATCCAGAATCGTCTCTGAGGTCAAGGGCCTGCCGGTTGCGTCTGGATCCTGCGACAAATCCGGGCATTTTCTTCAGATCGATCTTGTAGACGCATCAGAGCGGGCGACCAGCAAGCCATTTGTCGATGCAATTGTCCTGTCCGGAGGCGAGCCGCTTCAGCAGATCGAAGCCTGCGTCCGGCTCTTCAGGCTGGCCAGGAGCCTGAAGCTGGCTACTGGTCTCGAGACTTCTGGCTGCTTGCCCGAGGGCCTGGAAAGGCTGCTGGCAAAAGGACTGGTGGACAGAGTTTTTTTGGATCTCAAAACGGCACTACTTGAGCCGGATTACGAGAGAGCCACAGGCAGGCCCGGCATAGCGGCCCATGTGGCAGAGAGCCTGGAGATCTGCTTCAATTCAGGGGCGGCGTTTGAAGTGCGTTGCACGATCTTTCCTGGAAGTCCCACTGCCAGCCAGCTGGCAAATATTGCCGAAACGGTCTGCCGGATGAAGACGCAATATCCGGATAACCGAATGGATTATCTTCTGCTTCAGCAGGGAACGCCGCGTGAGGGTGAGGCCGGATTTGAGCCGGTTTCAGTGCAGGATATGGATAAGATGGCCAAGGCCTGCGAGGCTGGCTGCAATTGCAGGCTACAGGTTCGCATTCGAGCCACGCCCAGGATCGCCTGGAAAAACTAAATAATTGAATCTGCCATAGAGTAGAAATTGATGAGTATTATGAAGATCATCGGTTTTGTGGGCCTTCCGGGCTCGGGAAAGGGGGAAGCATCGAAGATTGCCAGGCAGATGGGCCTCATGGTTTTGGTTATGGGAGATGTGATTCGCCAGGAAGCAGCCAGGCAGGGCCTAAAGCCCACCGATCAGAATTTAGGATGCATCGGAAACGCCCTGCGAGCGTCGGAAGGGCCGGATGCTGTGGCCAAAAGAATTTTTGAGATGGCCCTTGCCACTGGAAAAGATCTAGTCGTGGTAGATGGCCTGCGCTCTCGCGAAGAGGCGGACTTCTTTGCCGCTCATGCCGATGAGTTTTACCTGGTTGAGGTCTGTGCGCCGGCAGAGGCGCGACTGAAATGGCTGGCAGCCAGAGGCCGGCCAGACGATCCGGGCAGAAGCCCTGAAGATGCGGATCTCAAAGACACCAATGCAGATCTCAAGATCGTTTCCTCCTGCAGAGAGCCGAACCTCCAGGCAGCGGCAGCGCTCGAGCAGAGAGAATGCCGGGAGCTGGGATGGGGGATGTGCGACGCCATGAAGATCGCAGACATGAAGCTCAGAAATGACGGCAGCCTTGAAGAATTGCGTGAAGATGTCAGGAGATTGCTGGATCTATTGCAAACTGCAATGAAAACGATCTGATGTGCGCAAAGTATAATAGCGAATTGCACATAAAATAGCATAGAACGCAGCCAACCCAGAGGTGGGAATGATGAAGATCAGTGCAAGAAATATTCTCAAAGGAAAGGTCCAGCGCATAGTAAACGGCCCCGTGAACTCGGAAGTTACCGTCCGGATGCCCAGTGGCGAGGAAGTTGTCTCAATTATCACCAGGGCTTCAGCACAGGACCTGGGTCTTTTGGAAGGAAAAGAGGTCTACGCAGTAATAAAGGCCAGCCATGTGATGATTGCCGTCGATTGACGACCAATCACCATTTTAGCCTAAGCAGCCCAAGCCTAATAGGCATCCCAGCTGGTCTGCAGCAGTAGCAGCTTTCGAAAAAAATCTTAAAGCCAATCTAAAAGTCGACCCAAAAAAAGTATTTACGAATGCAATTCCTGAAAGTTTTGCACTCGCTTTTTTGCCATCCGCTTCTACTTTCCAATGGAAGAGGTCCATTTGTATGAATAGTAGGTATGGCCGGTAGGAGGATATTCGTAGGTTATATCGCTATCCCAGTAAGGGTATGGATATGGCACGGGATTGCGTTCCGGCCTTGGATTAACCCAGTAGCCACCCGGTCCTGAGACATAGATGTAGGCGTAGTTGCTCCATCCGCCGCAATAGTACTGGAGAATGTGCCAGCCGGGAGTGTCGGCGAAGAACCACCTCTTATACCAGCCCGGGTAATTGACATATCCGGCGTACTGAGTATCCATCCATCCCTCCGGATACCATTCATAGAACCATATGTTGCCTCTTCCCGAGATCTGCATCCATAAGGGCAGATTGGCATAGAGGTTGCAGGTCGCGATGGTTCGCGGTGCGTAGGAGATATAAAGGTTGTTTGGCGCAAAGCCTCCTGTGGGAACGATCATCTGGTTATAGACCGCACTTGTGGTTACGGCCTTTGAAACCGGTGCGGAGGCATAGGCAGCATCTTGGCTTGCGCTCATCAGGGTCTGAGTGCTTTCCTGCGCGCTAGGGGCTTGCTGCGATGTGATCGTATCAGTCGGCACTTGCAGGCCCAGCGAATCTGCGCTGCTGGGCGTCATGGGCGTGGGCGCGCCGTTTGCCGCAGTATTGGAATACGAATTTGGCTGTGCGGCTACACTGGCACACAGCATAATTATCAATGCTACAATTAATGCAGTCCATTTCATATGAGGACACCTCGATAATTTATTGGCCTTTTGCATGTAAATATATTGCCGTACATTTCCATGCCGGTGAAGAAAAACAAGCAGATAACAATTCCGAACAAGTTGAAAAACACTTTCGCCCCGCATCCATTATGCTTTTATTTGAATCTGCCGCCCATAAGATTGTGATCAAAGGCAAAGAAGCCTACCTGAAAAAATTGACTGCCAGCATGTATATTCCCTCTCAGGAGGTGGGTACAAATCTTGACGGCAGCATTCCTCCGTCAGTTTTCGTAGGCAGCTGGAACTATCCTCTGGTTTATGCCGGACCGATGATTGCGCCTCAGCATGGAGACACTACAATCATGGACAGGCCGGAATCATGGATACCTGAGAAAAAGACCCAGGAGGAGATCATAAGATACCGGCTGAACCTCATCAGAGGCAAGAAGCCTGTGCGAGTCACAAAGCTGCAAGATCGCTACATAGACAAGCTGCAAGACATTTCTCTGTCCGGCAGCTCCGTCGAGAGCGAAGCGCAGTTCTCCCACTCCCCTAAAGGAATGTCGTTCAGTGACGATCACGCCCCATTTGGCCCCAGTGCCCCTTTGGAGAAACTGCAGATCAGCAGCATCAGATGGGATACGAATCTGGAGAAGGTCTATTATGATACAGACCTCCTGGCGGCGGATGCAGTATGTGACCTGCATCAGAAGGGTCAGAATTTTTCGAGCATAGAGAAAGCATTTTCCATGGGCACCATGGGCATCGGAAAGAGAAGGAGGCTGGTGCCAACTCGCTGGTCTATCACCGCATGTGATACAATCCTCGCCAACCGGCTCCTGCAAAAGGTCAGGAATTATGACCCTATAGATTGCTGTCAGGTGAGGGAGTTTGCGAGCCTGAACAATTATTATGCTGTCCTTCTCCTGCCAACCGCCTGGCAATATGAATGGATGGAGGCATTCCTGCGCATCCTGGGAGCAGAAGAGCTATTATTCTCTGACTGCGAGAGGAATGCCGGCAAGAGAGGATATTCTCGGGTGGGAGGATGCTACTATTCCTGCAAAATGGCGGTTTTGGAGGCTCTTGCGCGAGAACAGAAACAGGCTGGAGCGATAGTCCTTCGGGAAGCCTATTCAGGATATGTGCCATTGGGGGTATTCAATGTGAGGGAAAATGTGAGAAATGCTATGCAAGAGACGGCTTTGCCATTCGAAGACATGAAGAGCGCCCTATGGTACATTTGCGACAAATTAAGGATGCCTATCAAAAAGTTCATCCAGCAGAGCGATCTATTAAAGGAGCTGCTCAAATCCCGCCAGACTACTCTGAGCGTCTTCTCCTGACTTAGACAAAAATAAGTTTATGATGAGGGAAAATTAGATATAAAACAAGCTCATCAATTTGCTGGGAGTGAAATGTGTGGATAGACAAATAAGGAAAGATAAGCTTTGCTTGTCTTTTGTTATATTTATATTCAGTATATTATTATCGTCCGGACCGGCTTTTTCCCAGTGCGGAGATTGTGATGATGATAATCCCTGCACTATGGACCTGTGCGAGTCAATGACCTGTCAGCATATTCCGCAGGAATGCAGCAACGACAATTCCGCAGCAATCGGATCGTTTGGCAATAGCGCTAACAGCAGCGCTCCGAAGAGCCCAGTGATCCCAAGCTACAAGCCGCAGGGCTCTTACGCATCAAATGAAACACCTGACATACCTATAAACTGCGACGACAATAACCCATGCACCAGAGATTCTTATGGTGCCAGCGGCTGCGTTCATGATTTGGTGAATTGCGATGATGGCAGTCCCTGCACGGCTGATTCCTGCGGGGCTAACGGCTGCGTCCATGATCCGGTGAATTGCGACGACGGAAATTCCAGTACAGCAGACAGCTGCGACTCATACGGTTGCATCAATACGCCTTTGCCAGCAGATTTGACAGCAGAGAGCATGAGGGCCCAACCGACGCAATCTTCCGTGCCCGCTGAATCAGTAATTGAGAATGAAACCATAGAAGAGAACACGACTCTCAATGAACCTCAAAACGCCACCAAAGGATCTGGGTCTCTGCAGATTTGTGATGATGGCAGTCCCTGTACAGCTGATTCCTATGATGGCACAAACTGCGTGCATACCCCAAGGAATTGCGACGACGGAAATGACAGCACCGAGGATTCCTGTGCGGATGGCATCTGCATTAACAAGCCTCTGGAAAGCACAGACAGGACAGTTGCTATCGGCGAAAATAATAGCACTAACCTATCTGCATCCCAGTCGGCTCTGGCCGGGCATCATCCACCAAGCTGCGATGATGGTGATCCCTGCACCGTGGATAGTTTCAATGGCAAAGAATGCGAGCATAAGCCGAAGATTTGCGATGACGGCGATCCTAACACAAACGATTACTGCTATCAAGGAGTCTGCTACAATACCACAACAAACTGCGATGATGGCGATCCCTGCACCATCGATTCCTTCAATGGCACCGCCTGCGTGCATAACCCAAGGAATTGTGATGATCACAATGCCTGTACTGACGATACCTGCAAAGACGGCAACTGCATCCATACGCCCAAAAAGTGCGATGATGGAAATCCGTGTACCTCAGACAGATGCAATCCCAAGACCGGAAGCTGTATCAGCACCTGGAAATGCGACGACGGCAATCCCTGCACAGAAGATTACTGCGATTCGGTTCGGGGATGCCTGCATAGGCCTGTTGTCTGCGGCCCGGGCAGGGCTTGCATCGACGGCATCTGTCAGTACCTGTATTATCCCTATGCTGCGCCTTATTACCCCTACTATCAGCCCTACGTAGCGCCCGTCACCAGTTCTGCGCCCGCTGCTGTAGCCCCTGCCGCTCAATCTTATACTATTCCAGCCGGTACGACTATTACTCTGCCCTGGTCCAAAACGGTTACGGCACTCGATACTCTGAAGGTGGAGAACGCAGTGGCCTATCCAGGAGCGTCTCCCTTGAGATATGTGAGGCAGCTTGGAATGGAAGGCCAGGCCGTTTCCGCAGGCCAAAGCGCGCAATACATATCAGAACGCTCGGATATGATAGGCCTCTCCTGGAAGGATGGCGGCTTCAAATTGGCTCTTATCCAGCCGAACGGAGTTGCTCTACCCGTTCAGGGCGACAACGGGAATGTGATACACCTCATCGGCCCTAACTATGATTACTATTTCCTGAGAAACGCTGCCCCTGGGAGCTGGACAATAGTGATCCAGCCCATAAATCCGGGAGCATCGGGCACTGGATTCTCGCTCATAAACGGGCTGGTTAAGGGAGCCACCGTCATAAGCCAGACATAGAATTGGAAAATTGGGAGGAATTCCTGCCTCCCCTAGGTGCGACCCGAAGAGGTAGGCCGCACTCTTTTTTGATGATGCCTGAGTATGCCTGATTTGAAAAGCCCTCGATGATCTATCTCCCGAAGGTTGCCACAACTTCTCCTTTCCCTACCACATGGCCTTGCATTGCCTTTTTGAGATCCTTGGCAGATGCGCCCGCTGGCAGGTCCAGCATCCTGTCCAATCCGAAGACGCGGAAGAAATATCTGTGCGGCTTTCCCGGAGGAGGACAAGGGCCAGAATATCCTATCTCGCCAAAGTCGTTTGTGCCCTGCATAGCAGCAAAGGGCTCATCGATATTGGCAGTCTTCTCTATGGCCCTGGGAATGGTTTCAGTTGGCGGGATGTTCCAGATGAGCCAGTGGGTGAAGACGGCGGATGGCGCGTCCGGGTCGTCTACAATCACTGCCAGGGATGTGGCATTGATCCCCTTGATCTCTATCTCCGGCGATACATCTGCTCCCTGACAGGTGGATTCATCGGGAACCCTGTCAAAGCCCAATTTCACGACAATGCTTTTCATATCGGTCTCCTCCGCCTGGATGGCTGCGGAGAATAGGTAGGCAAGGATAATTGCTGCCGCCAGGACGGATGATAATGATATTATTCTATTTATGGCAATCATATTATTATATCCATCAAATGATTTCCAGAGACTTCCTGATCTCAATGCATTCTCTTTTCTTATTATCTCGGATCAGATGGATATATTTTATCCCCTGAACCCTGAGACTATTTCTGCCCCTCGCAGAAAATATTTTAAACGCTCGGGTCTAGGTGAATATCGTGACAGTCTTTAGAGCTTATGATGTTCGAGGTGTCTACGGCACCGATTTGACTGAGGATTTGGCCAGGCGAGTGGGAGCATCCTTCGGATCTTTTGCGGAAGGGGGCAGCGTTTCTCTGGGCAGGGATACGCGAATTAGCGGCCCATCCCTGGAGAAGGTGTTTCTTGAGGGCGTCTTAACTACAGGCTGCCAGGTGAAAAGCTACGGCATAATTCCCATTGCCGTTTTAAGCTTCATTACCAGCAAGATGAGGCTGAAGGCCGCGGCTTACATCTCTGCTTCCCACAATCCCCCCGAATATAACGGCGTGCGGTTCAGAACCGGCGATGGGTACGGACTGCTCTACCAGGAATCGTCAATTATGAAATTTTATCGCGAAGGTGATTTTCTCTCGGGGGAGGGAAGAGTCGAGGAGAAGTCTGCTGAGGATGCTATCGAAGAGTACGGGCGCTATGTGTCAGACAAGATGAACTTAGAGCGCCCGATGAGTGTGGTATTGGATACGGGCAACGGCTCAGCCTGCAATATGGACTGCATTTACAGAAACCTGGGGATGGAATGCTCTGTGATTAACGGCACCATGGATGGTCGCTTCCCCGGTCGGGGCCCGGCACCCAATGAAGAGACTCTGCAATCTGCCTGCCAGAAGGTGCGAAAGACCCAGGCAGATTTGGGGGTTGGATTTGACCCTGATGCCGATCGGGGCATCATCATCGATGACCTGGGCCGGGTCCTGCCGCCAGAGAAGGTGGCAATAATCATAGCCAGGAGACGGTACAAGCGCGGCGATCTGGTCATCTCCGGGTTCGACTGCTCCATGATGCTGGAGCGGGAACTGCAAAAGGACGGCATCCGGGTAATGCGAGAGAGGGTAGGCGATGTCTTCGTAGCCAACCGGGTGAAGAATGAGAATGCAGTATTGGGCGTGGAGCGCAGCGGCCACTTTTTCCTGCCCGAATTCCAGTACTCGGATGATCCTTTCGCCATGAGCCTGGCAATTGCAGAGATCATCTCGAAAGGTGAGAAGCTCTCCGCTCTCGCGGACGAGATACCAGACTATCCCTACAAGCAGATCAGCATCCGCCTTAACGAGGACCCGGCAGGAGTAATGCTGCGACTGAAGGACGACCTCGCAAAAATGGAGCCGAACACCCTGGATGGACTGAAGATCACCACCGATAGCTACAGCGTTCTCATTCGGCCGAGCAATACTGAGCCCATCCTGAGGCTTTACATCGAGACCGCAGCAGGCGATATGGCGCAATTGCAGGATCGCTATGAGAAGATCATCCATCAAGCCATGAAGGATTAAATTAAATTTTTTTTGCAGAGCAATCTATTTAATCCGATGCAATCTATTTGTTGATAACCATTACAGAGAGCTGATCTTGCCTTGAGCTACAAAGACGTCTGCGTTCTAATCCCCACCCTCAATGAAGAGGAATCCATCGGACCCGTCATCCTGGAATTCAAAGAGCTGGGCTTCGAAAACATCCTGGTGGCGGACGGCCACAGCAGCGACGGCACCGTGGCCAGGGCAAAATCCGCAGGAGCGCGAATCTTTATCCAATCCGGTTCAGGAAAGGGACAGGCCCTCAAAGAAGTATTCGAGGAGATAAAAGAAGATTACATCCTTCTCATCGATGGCGACGGCACCTATCTGCCAGGCGAAGCATCTCTTCTCCTCGAGCCGGTACTGCGGGGAAAAGCAGATCACGTTGTCGGCAACAGGCTGATCAACATAAAGCCGGGGGCCCTGAAGGGCCTGAACATGTTCGGCAACAAGATTATCAATCTCTTCTTCTCTACCATCTATGGAATAAAACTCGGCGATATCCTATCAGGGTACCGGGCATTTACCAGGGAAGGCATTCGCCACCTCGACCTGACCACGCCTGGCTTTGAGATCGAATCGGAGATTACTATCGAGAGCGTGAAGAAGGGCCTGCGAATCATCGAGCTGCCCATAACCTACATGCCCAGGCCGGCAGGAACCAAGACCAAGCTGCATCCCTTCCGCGACGGCCTGAAGATAATCCTCACCATCTTCCGCATGGCCAAGACGGAAAACCCAATGTTCTACTATGGCCTGTTCGGATCATTCTTTGGCCTGTTCGGCTTTCTCATCGGCCTGTTCGTGGCCAGGGATTGGCTTTACTGGCGCATCGAGCACATTCCCCTTACCATTCTTACTGCCATTCTGATCATCGTGGGCTTTCAGCTATTTCTGATCGGCGTGCAAGGAGACATGATGGCATCCATGCACAGGGAGATGATCCGGGAGATGAACAGGAAGAAATAGAAGGAAAAAAGATGATCTCGATCACATGGTCTCTGGCTATCGGGATGCTCCGGGAAATATCTCAAATCCCCTGGGGAACTTGAAGGCTCTCTCACCCAGCAGCTTATCAGCCGCAGCGAGGGCGACCTTATCGTCTCCTGCCGCTTTGACCCGATTCAGCACGTTATCCGAAGATTCCTCTTCTTCCACCTGCTCCTTAACATACCATTGCAGAAACTGCGTCGTCTTCTCATCCGACTCTTCTTCTGCCACTTTCACCAGCGCTTTTATGAGTGCGGTCACCGCTCTCTCATGATCCCAGACATGCTGGAAAGCCTGCCTGGGCGAGTCCCAGGAGAACTTAGGAGCCTCGACAGCCAGCATCTTTGCTCTGCCGCCTTTTCCTGCCACATAATCGAGCATCTTCGTGGTATGGACCAGCTCTTCTCCCGCTTGCAGCCTCATCCAGTGGGCAAAACCGAGCATATTTATTGACTCAAAATAATACGACATTGATAGGTAGAGATAGGCTGAGTACAATTCTCTATTTGCCTGGTTATTCAGGGCATCATTCATCTTTTCGCTGAGCATTGGCTTGCACCTGTAAAGCATATTCAGTTTGCCTTTTCAAATTGCTCTTTTCCCACGCCGCATTCCGGGCAGGTCCAATCATCAGGAAGATCATCAAATGGCGTTCCAGCAGCTATGCCGGAGGTGGAGTCACCCTTCTCCGGATCATATATATATCCGCAAATCTTGCAAACATACTTGTCCATTCTCTTCACCTTCTAGATCAAATTATCAAACAGATCCTTTATCTTGCTGTCTCTTTCTGCCGGGCCTGGCCTATATTGCTCAAATGACTGATCGAAACGCTCCTTGTCAGCCTGATAAAACTTCCCCAAGGGAATCGGCACGTCTGAGCGGTCATAGTTCCAGGATCGAATAATCTTCTGCGCCTCATCGAAGCTGGAGGCATCATTTCCCTCTACGGTGTAGGTCCATTTGTTGTAGCTCTCGTATTGATTATTATAAGACACGCAGACCTGCAAAACATCCACAAAGGAGAAGCCCTTGTGCAGGATGGCATCTCTGAAGAGCTTTTGCAGCTGCTCAATTCCATGGGTGTACCCTCGGGCAATGTAAGTGGCTCCGCTCGCCAGCATCAGGTCCAGGGGATTAATCGGGTGCTCGACTGCTCCCTCTGGGGTGGATTTGCCACGAAAGCCCTGTGGAGAAGTTGGGGTAAACTGACCTGTGGTCAGGCCGTAGACGCGGTTGTCATGCAATATCATTGTGATGTCGATATTTCGTTTGGCTGCGAAGATGAGATGATCAAGCCCCTCTGCAAGGCTATCGCCGTCACCTGAAAAGCAGATCACCGAGAGATCCGGGTTGGCAATCTTTATGGCCGAGGCCACTGGAATTGTTCGACCGTGAATGGAATAAAAGCTGTTTGCATTCATGTAGTCGACGATCTTGGCATGGCAGCCTATTCCTGAGACGAGCACCACGTTCCCCATGGGAAAGCCTTTCCCTGCCAGATCTGCCAGCACTGCTCTCATAGCGCTCATGATTGAGAAATTGCCGCAGCCCGGGCACCAGGTTACCTGGGCTTTCGTTGCCAGGTCTTTTGGATTCATGCTTCTATCCTCCCCAGCTCTCCAAGAAGGTCTTCCACTGAAAACGGCCTACCGTCGTACTTGAGGATCTGGTCTTCGATCTTTATCTTTATGCCGCAAGAGCCGGCCAACCTCGCCAATTGGCCGGTACTGTTGCACTCGACGGCAATGACTCTCTCCACTCCTTGCAAGGCATCTTTCAGCTTCTTTTCCGGAAAAGGAGAGAGAACCAGCATGAAAATCACTCGCAGCCCAAATTTCCGGGCCGCCTCCAGGCAGACTCCTTTGTTCGAGCCCCAGCAGAGCAGGGCTGTCCTGCTCTTCAGATCGCCCAAGACCTTTACCGTTTCGTATCCTTCCAGATATTCGGACATGGTCCGGCCTTTTCTCTGGCGCTTTAGAGCGGACTTTTTGGTGATCAATGGATCTTCAGTGGTTATGCCCAATTCGTCGTGAACGTAGCTGTCCGTTTTTATCACCTGGCCGGGCAGAGGCGGGAAGGCAAGAGGCGAGACTCCGGTCTCTGTGTAGCGGTAACGCCTATACTCACCCTGTCCATCCCAGAGCAGTGGAGCCTTCAGAGTGTCATTCTTCAGCTCGCCACAGAGCCGGTCCGCGATGTCAAAATCAAAGCTGTACTGGCTTTCGCTGAGCGTCTTATCGGTCAGGATGAATGCCGGCAGCTGAAACTGCCAGGCCAGATTCATGGCCATGACCGACCAGCAATACGCCTCCTCTGCGTCGCCGGGAGCGACTATGAACCTGGGAAATTCACCCTGGCCGGCATTGAGGACGAAATGCAGGTCGCCCTGAGCAGTGTAGGTAGGAAGGCCAGTGGAAGGCCCGGCCCTTTGAGCATTGACCACCACCACCGGCATCTCCGCCATTCCAGCCAGGCTCAGCCCCTCGGTCATGAGGCACAACCCGCCGCCAGAGGTTGCTACGGCCGCTTTGACTCCCGCATAGGCAAATCCCTGAGCCATGAGAATGACGGCGATCTCGCTCTCCGGATGGATCACCTTGAGGCCGAAATCCTGGGCGTGCCTGGCCATGAAATCGAGTATGCTGGATGAGGGTGTCATGGGGTAGGCTACATAAGCCCCGAGGCCCGCTTTGATGAGCCCAAGAGCAATAGCCTGGTTGCCAGTAATTATCGGATGAGGCTTTTCATGAGGCTTTCTCTCTTTCTCTTCTCCGTCTTTGCCGGTTCTGCTGCGGTCTGCCGCCACGCTGCCCAGATGGCAGAACTCCGTTGCTTGGTCGTAGCCTTTTCTGGCCACCTGGAGATTGAGGTCCAGCATTTTGGGCAGATGTTTTCTCAGGACATCTTCCAGGACCTGCCAGTCGATTCCCACCACTTTGCAGTAGCCACCCAGTATGCAGGTATTCTTCATGACCGCCGGGGCCTTTGCTTCCAACAGGGTCGAAGTGATGGCAAGTCCGCAGCCCCGATGCTTTCTGTCATCGATTTTTACCCTGTCGGCATCGTAAATCACAAATGAGCTGTTTTTGAGGCGGTTGGAGTGCTTCTCGAGGGTCTCCTGGTTTAGGGCAATCAGGACATCGATCCCGTCGGTGTGCGAAGCGATCTTCTCTCTGCTTGCCCTGACCAGAGAGAAATTGTGCCCACCTCTGATGAGAGAGGGATAGTCGTAATACATGTAGATGTGATAGCCCAGCCGACTAAAGAGACGGGCAGCAGTAAGGCCCGCTTCATTTATGCCGTCACCGGCGATCCCGCCGATAAGCGTAGAGAAATCATCCATCTTTATCACCGGAGTTGACCCATCCATTCGGATTGGGACCATAATTTTAGCCTTGATCCTCTGTCTTCTTGATCTTATTTAAGAAAAGAGTCATGATCAGATATATAATTGATCTCTGCAGGGCGAAAGTAAACGTGATTTAATTTCTCGTCTGAGACCTCGTCAGCCAGCAGCCAGAGAATCCCGCCATTGCCAATTCCAGGAGCCTTAAAAAATTTGGCCCCTTTGCAAAAAATTATCTAGATGAATTCACAGAAACCTGGCCCGTATGACTGCAAAACCTGATTCTTTGAGGCTCGCGGGAGCGGTAATCTTCTTTGCGGCTATTCAATGGTTCATGATAGTGCTGGCCGCCGAGACTCTCTTTCCTAGCTACAGCATAATGAGTAATGACCTGAGCGATCTGGCATCAACCGTGCCGCCTAACATATCGCTCATCCAGCCTTCTGCCATGCTATTCAACCTGACCACCTTCCTCTTCGGCCTGCTGATCATAGTAAGCAGCATCCTGATCCGCCGCGTCTGCAAAAAGCGCCTTTTCGTGGCCCTTCTGGCCATATCAGGGCTGGCAGCAATGGCTGTAGGCATCTTTCCCGGCGATACTGGGGTCATACATGGGCTGGTCGCTCTCGCCTGGTTTGTGACTGCGCCTCTATCCGCCATTGTCGCTTATGGATTTCTTAAAAAGCCGTTTGCATACTTTTCCGTTGCCGTCGGCGCATTTGCCCTTATCGTTCTCATCTTTACATTTTCAATGGGCAGGGCTTCTCCGTTTCTATTCTTTGGCAGAGGCGGAGAGGAGAGAATGATCGTCTATCCGGTGATCTTCTGGACGGCGGCTTTTGCAGGCTACTTGATGAACGCCTCATCAAATGAATCCTGAAAACAATGCAAGAAATTACTTATAGAATTGGCCCCAAGAAAATTCATCTGCTGGGCAAAGAGGACATTATCAAGATGTAAGTTCAAGAATTGCTAGTAATCGTAGAGATTTGCAAAGAGTTGTCAAGACCAGGGGTTAGGATGACGGACGGAAATTTGAATCATGATGCAGAGCTGGATTGCGTGGGCCTCTTTTGTCCCATGCCCATCGCGAGGACCAAGGAGGAGATCGAAAATATAGAGATCGGCCAGGTTCTCAAGGTGGAAGCGGACGATCCTGCTGCCGAGGAGGACATTTCCAGATGGGCCAAGAGAGCCGGCCATGAGGTCGTGCGGATAATTAAGTCCGGAAATGTCATCACTTTTTGGATAAGGAGAAAGAAATGAGATTGGTGATAAAATCATGAAGGTGATAAAATCATGAGCAAGATTCTTTATATTCAGACCAGCGGCCTGGATACTCCTGAGAGATTATATGCGCCATTTATTCTGGGCATGACCGCCCGGGCAATGGATGTAGAGGCATCCATATTCTTCATGATCAAAGGGATAACCGCAATGAAGAAGGGCGAAGCTGAGAAGATAAAGATCGGAAGCTTTCCGAGCCTCAAAGAGGTTATCGATCAGGCAACTGCCTCCGGGGTCAAGATGTACATCTGCGAGCAGAGCACCCAGCTTCTGGGAATCAACAGGGGCGACTTTCTGCCCGAGGCAAAAATTTCCGGTGCAGCAACTTTAATTGACCTGGCTCTGGATGCTGATTCGACCATCAGCCTTTGAGAAAGAGAATGATCATGTCAGGAGTCTATCTCGACCATCAGTCCGCCTCTCCCGTTGACAGCCGGGTGGCAGAATTTGCCGGTCCCTTTCTCAGCACCGGCCTTGGCAATCCCTCTTCCCTGCACTCTCGGGGCCTTGCTGCAAAGGCCGCTTTGGAGGAAGCGAGGGCAAAGGTAGCTGATCTGATAAACGCAGAGATCCCGGAGAGCATTATCTTCACGGCTGGGGCTACGGAGGCCAATAACCTAGCCGTCCGGGGAGCCGCCCTGCGCAATCCCGCCCTGGGCAAGAAGCTGCTGGCAAGCCAAATCGAGCACATCTCTGTGCTCAATCCCCACAAGGACCTCAAGAAGGCCGGCTTCGAGCTGGATCTGGTTTCCGTGGACAGCACCGGCATCATCGATTTGGCTGCCCTGGAGAGGCTGCTTGGCAAGGAGACCGTCCTCACCTCGGTGATGTATGCCAACGGAGAGATCGGGACCATAGAGCCCATAAAAGAAGTGAGCGCTCTGGTGCATGAAAAGGGCAATTTGCTGCATGTGGATGCTGCCGCAGCAGCGGGAAAGGTCCGGATAGATGTGCAGAAGGACAACATCGATCTGCTCACCATCTCCTCCAATGACCTCTGCGGCCCGCAGGGAGCAGGAGCGCTGTATGTCAAGCCGGGCGTTCGCATTCAGCCGGTGATCTTTGGCGGCGGCCAGGAGAAGGGCCTGCGTCCCGGCACAGAGAATCTCTATGCCCTGGCCGGATTTGGCGAAGCTGCCCGGCTGGCGAGGCTGGAGGGCGCGGGGGAGAGCGAGCGGGTGAAGGCCATCCGGGATGCTTTGATCCGGGAGATTCTCAAGATCGATGAGGCGTACCTGACCGGCCATCCCGCAAAGCGGCTTGCCAATCACGCCAGCTTCCGGTTCAGCCGGATTGAAGGAGAGAGCATTCTCCTCACCATGGATGCCATGTTCGACATTCAAGTATCCACCGGCTCGGCCTGCTCCTCACGAACCCTGGAGCCCTCTCACGTCCTCCTGGCCATAGGGCTGAAACATGAGCAGGCGCACGGTTCCATGATCATGACGCTGGGCAGGAGCAACAATCCCGATCAGATACCGGCAATCGCCGGCGCAACGAAAAAGACGGTAGAAAGGCTGAGAGCCCTCTCTCCGCTGTAAACAGGTGATACAAGAAATGGCACAGATTGGCTACTCCAAGGAAGTTATGGACCACTTCATGAACCCCAGGAATGTGGGGGTGATCGAGAACCCGGACGGCTACGGAAAGGTGGGAAACCCCGTCTGTGGCGATCTCATGGAGATATTCATCACCGTGAAGGAAGACAAAATTGGGGATATAAAGTTCAGAACCTTCGGCTGCGGCTCGGCAATAGCCGTCTCCAGCATGGTAACCGAGATGGCAAAAGGCAAGAGCCTGGATGAGGCCCTGAAGATCACTCGCAAGGATGTGGCTGACAAGCTTGGCGGCCTGCCTCCACAGAAGATGCACTGCTCCAACCTCGGGGCGGATGCGCTGCATGCTGCCATCAAGAACTACTGGGTGAAGATCGGCAAGATCAAGCCGGAAGAGGCCGGGCCGGAGGAGAGCGAAGAGGGGGAGAGCTGCGGTACGTGATGTGATCAAGCCGGTATTTTTTTGGATAAGCGGTTCATTTGATGCAATAGAAATCAAAGAGAGAATAAGAAAATGATTGTAGATGCCCTAAAAAATCCCAAACAAAATGACAGAGATAAAAATGACCATCAATCGCAGGAAGCTTTTGCATCGGCAGCGATTTCCAACTCTCTAAAATCGACGAAGGTATTGAGGCTATCCATCTTTGTCTCTTCCAGACACATCTCAATAACCTCCGCTATATTCCTCATAGCATCGTCTATGCTCTTACCTCAGGAGTGACAGCCTTTGAAAAGAGGACAACTCACTATGTATAGACCATCTTCATCAATTTCGATAAGAATGGGCAAATGTAGTTTTTCCATTGGTTTACCTACCATCATTTTATTTGATCTAAGGACTTAAATGCATTTCGCTATCGTTGAATCTGAAGATAGCAGAAGAGGCTGCAAACCACCCATAATCCTGCCGCAAGCAGGCCTGGATGTTAGCGTTCCCAGAATCACACCCAGGATGATGATGAGCGCAAATCCGGTTAGCGAGCCAGAGCCCATGGCCAGCAATGGCAGCATGGCCACAACGGTTGTTGCCGCCACTACCCCGCGCCCGTGCCCGCATGCGAGCGCGGCAGCTCGGGCGGGAGCCCACAGGCGCGGGAGAGGCCCCCAAAGGCAGCAAATGTGTGCAGGCCTTTCATCTGTTGCGCCACAGGCATTGCCTTTAATAAGAATGCCGATCCAAAGATGATGGAATTATATGCAGACCTTCACAGCCGTCATCCACCGGGAAGAAGAAATGTTTATCGCCGAATGTCCTGAAGTTGGAACTGCCAGCCAGGGGACAACTATTGAGGAAGCAATCGCTAACATTAAAGAGGCTACGCAGCTTTATCTTGAAGAATTCCCAATTAATTCGAAACCCATGCGTTCTTTTATTACCACCTTTGAGGTGGCCGAAATTGCCAGGACTTAGGAACGTTTCGGGAGAGGAAACTGTTAAAATACTCTGCAACAAATTCGGATTTCTTGTCTCTGGCCAGTCCGGGAGCCACGTTAGGCTTTCGAAAACCACGCCGCTGGGCAAAATAGGTACTGTAGTGCCAATGCATTCGGAGCTGAAGATTGGGACACTCAAGAGCGTTTTAAGGCTTGCCGGGGTTTCTTCGGAAGAGTTTGCGGAATATCTCTAGCGAAGGTCCTTTGGTTTTCGATTAATATGGATGTGCCACCCAGCCCGTGCCCGCATGCGCGCGCAGCAGCTCGGGCGGGAGCCCACAGGCGCGGGGGAGGATCCCAAAGGCCGCAAAGAAGTAGCAGGCCTTTCATCTATTGCGCCACAGACATTGCTCTTAAAAAGAATGACGATCCAAATATAAAATAAATTTTCGCTTAAGGTTCTCCTGCAGCTGAACGGGTCCCTGCCAGGTCTTGGGCTGGCTGCATGTTCGTTCCAAAGAAGTGACTCGCGAGGGAATTGCGCAGGCTAGAGGCCAAAGAGTTATTTGAACAAACCCATACCTTTTTACATTGGCAGAGTAACCTGGCAAGCCAGAGAATAATGCCATTGATTGATGTTCACCTATCCGTATCAGGCCTGGATTCCGCGACTTTAGAGCAGGCGGGGATAATAGCGAACTTTTTTGCAGGCGTACTTCTGGCTTCAGAGTACTTCCTCATCAATGATAAAATCAATAAAATAAATAACTCTTTGGAGGCTCATTTATCAAATGCCTACGGCAGGCTTTCAAAAGGGGTCAAAACATTGGCAAAATTGAATAGAAGACTGATAGCTGTCGTGCTCCTGCTGGTCATATCCATTTCCATCTATCAGGAAATATTTTATTCAACATCAAGCTTGCGAGAATACATCGTATACTACTTTGATTTCGCAAAGATTATTCTACTGCCTCTGCGCAGAACTCTCCTGACATCTCTGGCAATCCTCGCGGCCATGTTCATCATCCTTTACCTGGCCAGGTCCACGCCCAAGAAGATGATCGGCGCAATTGCCATCCTGCTCTTTACCTTCGGCAATCTGCTGCTCTTTCTCAGCACATTGGTCAGGTGATAGCTAATCCTGCGATAGCTGCGGCAAAGGCCAGGAGCAAAGGATTCATCATATGAAGCGCGAAGTGAATGGTTGCTGAAAGGCCAAAGAAGGTTTCAGCTACCGAGATGATCTGAAATGTCCCTGGTCATTGCACTGGCAGCCAGCCGGGAGGCTGTAATTGGGGCGGATAGAAGAGCCATCGCCTTTCTGGGCTCCTGCCCCAGGCTGGAAGAGGAGCTGTACTCCGGGCAGATCAAAGATGATCAGCAGCTTCTGGATAGAGCCGGAGAGCTTGGAGCCGCATTGCAGATCACCAGCAACAAGGAGAAGATCTGGAGGCGGGGGGATCTGCTGGTGGGCGAGGTGACCGAAATCTCTGCTGTGCTGTCCAGGCGGCGGAGAATCTATCTAACGCCCGGAGCCAGCCTGCAGGTGGACATCACCAGCGCCGGGCTCGCAGAACTGGAACTCACGGAGCTTGCAGAGCTTCCAGATAGCGAGGCTGGCAGAGCGGCAGAAAAAGAAGCACCTGACAAAGCTCCTGGAAAAGCATTTAACAAAGCATCAGATAAATTATCAGACAAAGCACCGGACAAAACATGTGGCGAAGCTCGGATCAGAGCCTGGGACGGGGTAGGGTGTACGGTCTTCGGCAATCGATTCACTCAGAAGCTGGCATACGACGAGGTCGGCAGGGCGGGCGGAAGGGTAAATGAGCCGCTCATCAAGAGCATACTGGCCAAAGCTGGAGAGAGCACGGCATCGGTAAGCCGGGAGAGCACGGTTCTGCGAAGCGATATCAAGCAGACAGATCCAAGAGCAGCCCTTCTCAGGGCACTGGAGGAGGACTGCAAAGAGAGCGGCTGGAGGCTATGCGCTCCGCAGTGATACTGGCCGGGGGCAGAGCGCGGCGACTGGGAGCGGAAAAGGCTTTCCTGGAGTTTGATAATAGGCCGCTCATCTGCTGGACGGCGGATAGGCTCTCCCAGATAGTGGATGAGATAATAATAGTAGGGCGGGACCGGGCTCATGCTGAGCGGCTGGCGGAGACGATATCCGATGTTTCGAATCTATCCAGCTTATCTAATTTCTCGATCATGTCTAATCTCTCTTTTTGCTCGAATTCCGCTGCAATGGCTCCGTCCGAACTGAGGGCTGCGCCGGAAATTTCCTTCACCTGGGATCGAGTGGAGGGATTTGGGCCGGTGGCTGGCCTTCTTGCCGGAATGGAGAAAGCCCGCGGAGAAATTGTCTTCGCCACGGGATGCGACCTTCCATTCTTGAACCTGAAAGTCATCGAGAGGCTCTTCGAGCTGGCTGGTGAAGAAAGCTATGATGCAGCGGTGCCGGTGCAGCCCAATGGATATTTCGAGCCGCTTCATTGCGTCTACCGCCGGGAGAAGATGCTCTCTGCCTGCGAGAGGGCTCTGGAGAGATCCGAGCGCGGGATCTTTTCTCCGCTTCAGGAGCTTGTCGTCAGAAGAATTCCCGTGGACCAGCTGCGCCCCATCGATCCTGATCTTCTCAGCTTCTTTAATCTTAATACCAGAGAAGATCTGGAGCAGGCCAGAAAGCTCTGGCCGGGCTGCAAATAGGCACCCTCAACCAGGTAACTGCCCAGACTCTGCAAATATGGATTGTGGATTATGGATGCCCATTTCCGCTGAAATATTTCCGCCATTTCCGCTGGACTATTTCTGCTGAAATATCTCCTCTGCCCTTTTCGGACTTCAGAAGTAGTGCTTTAGAATCTGATAAATGATGTAGACTACCACCACAAAGAGCACTATTCGCATGAGCCACCAGAAGGTGTTCCAGAGGAGCACTGCTGTGAGAACCGCCAGCAGTATCAGAACGAGATTCTTCTCGCGGCTCAGGGCAGGGCGCGGCAGGCTGAAATTACGCCTTTGCATGCCTGAACATCAGCAACGGTAGTATTAATGTTTTCCCTTGCGAGCCAAAACCTCCGAACCAAAAGCATTATACATCCCCATTCCTCTGTGAGGGTGGTGAATTTGCATTGGATAAGCTTGAGCTGGTGATGAGAAATACTGAAGAGATAGTGACGGTGGACGAACTCAAGGGCCTCTTGGAGCAGAGCCGCAGGCCGCGCGCCTATGTCGGATATGAGACGAGTGGAAAGGTGCATCTGGGCCACATGCTCACTGCCAATAAGCTCCTGGACCTGCAGAAGGCAGGCTTTGATGTCGTGGTCCTGCTGGCAGATCTTCATGCCTTCCTCAACGAAAAGGGATCCCTGGAAGAGGTGCGGAAGATCGCAGACTACAACCGAGACTGCTTCATGGCCCTGGGCCTGGACCCGGAGAGGACGCAGTTTGTTTACGGCACCGACTATCAGCTCAAGCCGGACTACATGCTCAAGATCTTGCAGATGGCCAGGAATACAACCCTCAACCGCGCCCGGCGGAGCATGGATGAGGTGAGCAGAAATGCTGAGAACCCCATGGTCTCGCAGATGATCTATCCGCTCATGCAGGCCATTGACATCGCCGACCTGAAGATTGACCTGGCGGTGGGTGGCATCGACCAGAGGAAGATTCACATGCTGGCACGGGAGGAGCTGCCACGCCTGGGCCTGCCCGCGCCGGTGTGCATGCATACTCCGCTTATTCCCGGCCTGAACGGCGAGAAGATGTCCTCTTCCAAGGGAAACAACATTGCAGTGGACGAGCCTGCTGAGGACGTCGAAAAGAAGATCAAGAGCGCCTACTGTCCTGCCAAGGTGGTGGAGAACAATCCGGTCCTGGCTATATGCAAGTATCACGTCTTCCCGCGCATGGAAGCTGGCATGACCATCAAGAGGCCGGCCAAGTTCGGAGGGGATGTCTCTTACCAGAATTACGAGGCGCTGGAGGCGGACTTCGTATCTGGGGCAATGCACCCCATGGACCTCAAGAAGGCGGCTGCGGAATGCATGAACGAGATACTGGCTCCGGTGAGGGAGAAGATGGTCGGGTAAAAACATTTTATATATTTTTGCAAGAATTTTTAAGGTGCTCATATAATATGATACTATATCTTAGTTGCTTTGGATGACCAAGAGGATTAATATGGAATCACAATTGCAGGTCATTCGTCAAGATAAATCGCTTTCGTCCATTGATCTAGAAAATATAATTAAAAATTTTGCCCGAAAAGGATGCAGAAATGAAAAAAGCTTAATAGATTTTAAAGAGACATTTGAAGATTCCCCAAAGCATTGGCTTGATTTATGCAAGGATATCGTGGCGGCAAATAATTCAGGCGGCTCACTATTAATTTATGGTGTAGATAATAATGGTAATATCAAAGGTTGTGATATGAAAACAGAAAAACTATTTGATCCCTCAAGAATTCAAGACAAGCTCAATAAATATATTTCAAATGAACTTCCCGTTGAGTGTACAGTTGTTAATTACCAAGGGTGCAAGATATATGGTTTGAGAATAAAACCAACTGGTCATCTAATAATTTTTGATAAAAACGGTCAATACGATAATAAGGGCAAACCTATAGTTGTTTTTCGAGAAGGAGTTTTATATGTAAGGTCTCATTCTGAAAGTAGACCCGCTAGTCAGTATGAATTAAATAAAATTATTGAAAATATAACAATCCAGCATGTTAAAGACCTTATTGCAAAAATAGAAAAGGTGGCCTACGCACCACAAGGTTCAGCAATTAATATTATCCCACCTGGAAAAACCAAAATAAATCTTTCAGTTAAGCTCGATCCTAATAATCCAGAAGCTATTCCAATTAAACCAATCTTGGACGATGAACCTTTTGTCGATGCAATTCAAGAAGCAACTGCTCAATTGAAGACATGGAAAAGCAATTATGAGCATAGAGTTGAACGGAGTCTACTTTCAAAATGGTATTTTGGCTCGGATAAGTCTGAATGGAATGAAGATCTATCGATTTTTTGCCTCCACAGTGCTCTCTATACAGGAGGATTTACTCACTATTGGGCATCCCGTCTATCCTGTGAAAACTTAGAAAAAATCATTTTAGCAGAGATTAAATTAAAGAAGTATCATCCATTTAAGTCTATTGCATATATTATTCCTTCATTCTTTTGGAATGAAAGAATTAGCATTCTAGACTATATGGATCAAATAACTGAGCACTTAAGTATAAAAAATTTGTACGTGTTTAGCTGGCTAGCTTTGCCGTTAACATTTGGAGGCTATCCAGTCCTCTTTGTCCCCATGTTGCGAGCATCGTCATAATGCGCTCATGAATTGAGGTCCCTTTATCATTTCGCAGCGTGC